>Ga0207671_10000031_pt1 | contig 247030 bp, 240 predicted proteins | sample KBSC24metaG_FD_184352 | JGI IMG/M metagenome (GOLD analysis project Ga0207671, IMG submission 184352) | Corn rhizosphere microbial communities from Kellogg Biological Station, Michigan, USA - KBS C2-4 metaG (SPAdes) (version 2) | ecosystem: Host-associated > Plants > Roots > Rhizosphere >...
GATCAGCTCATTCCATCAGGGCCAGCAGGCATAGGCCTGCACGACAGGCCGAATACATAACTGCAACCGTGCCCTGTGGCTTCATCGCATCTCGAAGAGCCTTGCCAAATGGGAGGCGTCCATACATACCGTATGATCTGGGGTAGCCATGATCAACTGCTCCAAGTTGGTGATGGTTAGCGGGTCAGGGGTGTTCTCAGCACCCTTGGCCCGCGCTTCTCACAGCATTGCTGCCATGGTTGCCCGCGACGCGCATTGGAAACACTCCGCGGGCAACGCGATTCAAGCTATCAAAGCAACCCCAAATTGTCTTTAGTCGAAATCCGATTTGCAGAGGGCTTGGATTTCGCCGCCCGCGCGCTTCGTCACAAGCTTTCCAACAGCCGCTTCACCCGCGCCCCGATATCGTCACGCACCGCGCGATAGCCATCGTCATCCATATGCTTGGGATCGGGCAGGTTCCAATCCTCGCGCCGCTTTGCCGGCACCCATGGGCAGCTGTCACCGCAACCCATCGTCACCACGGCATCGAACTCGCCATCGATGTCATCCAACGATTTGGACGCATGCCGACTCAGGTCGTAGCCCAGCTCCGCCATGAAACGCACGGCCTTCGGGTTGATGAGCCCGGAAGGCCGCGAACCCGCGCTTTGCGCATCGACATCGGCACCGCCGTATATGTGCGCGAACGCTTCCGCCATCTGGCTGCGGTTGGCGTTCTCCACGCAGACGAAAAGTACGCGCTTCATGCTCAGCAGCAAGCCGAGCCTGGCGCGCAACCGGAGCGAGGAGCGGCAGCCACGGCTTCTACCGGTTTGGCCGCCGGCGCACAGGTCGCACCCTCAGTGCCGCACATCGCCTGGCTGGCGTAGTAGGACGTCGCTGCGCCTACTGTATGGAAGGTTTCCCAGCGCGTGCCCTGCGGATCCTCCGTCCATAGCTTGTCCGACTGCGCATAGCAGCAAACTGCACCGGCTTCCGGCATCACGGTGCCGCCTGCGGCATCGAGTCGATGACCCAGCTCGGCGAGTTCGTCGCCGCTCTCTGCCTGGATGCCCAGGTGATCGACGCCCGGGTTGCGTCCGGTCTGCGAGATGGCGAAGTTCACGCGCGGATCGTCCAGCATCCACTTGGCGTAATCGTCCTTGCGCACGGCGGGCTCGGCGGCGAACAGCGCGGTATAGAAGCGGATGCTGGATGCGAGATCGGCAACATTGAGGTGCACGTGGAAGCGGTTCATGTCTTCTTGCCTCTCTTGGAGGGTTTGCAGGAACTGACGGGTGCGCAGTTGCCGCCGCCCGCGCAGCAGTTTTCGGTGAGGTAATCGATAAGCCCGTTCATCTGCGCGTAGTTGGCGCGCACGCGGATAACGCGGCCTTCGCGCTGGTCGATCACCAAGTCTGCAGCTCGCAGCGTATTGAGATGCGCAGTCAGCGTGGCGCCGGGAGCGCCCAGGCGTTCCCGCAATTCGCCTACGGCGAGGCCTTCGGTGCCGGCCTGGACCAGTTCACGGAAGGCGGTGAGGCGGGTTTCATGGCCCAGTGCGGCCAGGGTGGCGAGTGCGGTGTCTGCGTCCATGGATTCGATATTTCCAGAATTATGGAAATATCGCAAGTAGCCACTTGGCGGGTTACCGGGCGAGCATCGGCCAGCGAAGCGTGCTTCCCGATCCTGCTGCCAGTTTGGTGGACGCAAAAACGCTGCGGCTAGGCGCTGGCGTCCAACGCCCGATACCGGAATTCACGCAGCACGACGCTGCCCTCATTCGCGCTGTAGATGCCGATCTTCAGCGCCAGGAACCCGCCGAACACATTGTGATGGATGCCGGACACCTCCATCCGCATCGGATGCTGGACCCAGGTGCGTCCGTCATCGTGGGAGTAGTGCCATGTCACCACATGGTTGTCGTTGGTCAGGCGGATGCGCACGCGCGAGGTGGACATCGCCTGGCGGATCCAGGGATGCTCCTGCGCGTACTCGAACATCTTCATCGTATCCGGCGTAAAGCCGATGCCGACGAAGGCCTTGGGGTTGTAGAACAGCAGCAGGCCGCCTTCGGCCTTGCCGTCGAGTTCCAGGACGAGTTCCGCCTCGTACGAGCGGTCGCCCACGGTGCACACGAGCGGCGTGCTGTCGGCGGGGGACTGGCCTTGCGCAGCGAGGCGCATGCCGCCGCCGGAGATGTCACTTACGCGTTGCATTTCGGTCGGCGTCGCATCGTGGAACGACCACGGCATGCCCAGCTTGCGCACGCTGAAGGGGCCCGACAATGCCATCCCATCGGCGCCGGCGCGGCCGCCCTTGGGCTTGGGCAACGGCTTGGACAGATCGCCTCCCAACGCGCGGAACCAGCCATCGCTGGTCCATTCGATCGGCTCCAGCAATGTCTGCCGGCCCAGTGTGCGAAAGCCATTCTCATAGCCGTGATAGACCATCCACCAATCGCCGGCCGGACCTTCCACCAGCGATGCATGGCCGCGCGACCACCACGGCTCATCGGCGCTCTTCGTCCGCACCAAGGGGTTATGCGGGCAGTGCTCCCACGGCCCGTGCACGGACTTCGAGCGCGCCGCGATCACCATATGCCCGGTCGGTGGGCCGGCGGTGCCGCCGACCGCGGTGACGAGATAGAACCACTCGCCATGCTTGAGCAGCTTGGGGCCCTCGGGCGCGAAGGTCTCCACCACCCAGTCGTCCGGATACCGCCACGCGTTATAGGCCTGCTCCAACGGGCCATCCGTGGACAGGCCATCGTCGCTCAGGCGCACCTTGCGGATGCCATTGACGAACAGATAGCGCTTGCCATCCTCGCCGACGACATGGCCCGGGTCGATGCAACCGGGGATGTTCAGGTCGATCGGCTCGCTCCACGGCCCTTCGATGCGGTCGGCCCAGATCGCATAGATCGACCACGGTTTTCCTTCCGGCGCGGCGGGCAGATAGATGAAGTAGCGGCCGTTGTGCTTGCACAGGTCGACGGCCCAGACGGAGCCGATCGGCTTGGTCAGCGCGGCCACCACGGGCGCCCAGTTCACCAGGTCGGTGGAATGCCAGATCAGCAGCCCGGGGCAGGCGGAAAACGGCGAGAAGGTCATGTAGTAATCGCGGCCGTCCTTGAGGATGGTCGGATCGGGATGGTCGCCGGCAAGGATGGGATTGCGATAAGTGCCGTTGCCGGCATCCGCCTGGCGTTGCTGTTCGATGCCGCGGCGCCACGCTGGTCTGGTGGCGGCGTTATCGATGGCGGCTGCCTTGAGGGCCAACGGTGCGGCGGCCCCGGCCAGCATCAGCTTGAGCGTGTGGCGGCGATGTGGGTCGGTCATGCGCGACTCCGTCGGTGCAGGTTCAAGGTTTGCCGGTGGGCGAGAGTTCGATCAGCACCACGTCGTTGTCGCGCATGGGGATCGCCAGCCGGCCAGTGCCGGATTTGTCGATGTGCAACTCACGCGTGGTGGGCCGGTCCGCGGTGAGCTCGTGCAGCTTCTTCAGCTGCGGCGCATCCAGCGACGCCGGCGACCCCATGCGCAGGTAGGCGGTGTAGGCATCGTTGGCGTCGAAGCCGGTGCGATGGATCGTCACCTGGTAGTTGCCAGCGCGCAGACCTTTGAGGTCGAGCCGGACGCTGCCGGCCGGCGCGGCAGGTTGCACCCGTGTGTAGAAGGAGCGGTTGCTCTGCGCCTGCTGCGGTTGCCGGAATTGCCACACCAGGGCCTTGAGCGTGTTGCCATCCCAGGTGGCGATGGTCTGGGCATCGCCGGTGGCGAGCTCGCGGTCGCCGAGCCTGTGCAGGTACTTGTAAGCGAAGTACGCGGGCTTGCGGATGCCCTGCGGATTGAGCAGCCCGAAGCCGCCCTGGAACGGCGCAGTGGGAGGGCCCGGTTCCTCGAACAGATCGCTGAAGGTCCAGTAGCTCATGCCCTGCGCGACGCCATCCACCGCCTTGAGCTTGCTCAGGATGTAAGCCGCGCTCAGGTAGGCATCGTGCACCGCGTCGCGTGGCGTATAGCTGGTGCTCCATTCGGTGAAATACAGTGGCAGGCCCGGACGCGCGGAGGCCTGGATCTGCTGCCGCACGCGGCGCACGTCGCCGACGATGGCATCGGGCGAGGGCGAGAGCTTGGTGTCTTCCTTGCCTTGCTCGTCGAGAAAGCCGCCGTCGACGCCATAGGTGTGCGTGGCGATGAAGTCGAGCGGCACATCGTCTTTCGCCGCGTGGGCGATGAATTCAGGCACCCAGGCCGCACCGGCCGTCGCCGGACCGCCCACCCGCAGTTGCGGATCGACGCGCTTGAGCGCACGGGCGGTGGCGTCGTACAGGGCGAAGTAGGCGGCCTGGTCCGCGCCTTCCCAGAAGCCGGCCAGGTTGGGTTCGTTCCAGACCTCGAAATACCAGCGGCGGATTTCCTCGCGGCCATAGCGCTGTTCGAGGTGGCGCGCGAAAGCGTCGATCAGCGCCGTCCACTTCGCCAGGTCCGGATGCGAGGTGTTGCCCTTCCAGTAGAAGATGTGCTGGTCGGACGTCTTCATCGCCTCGGGCGTGAAGCCCAGTTCGACGAAGGGGCGGATGCCCATCGCCAACAGGCGGTCGTACAGCGTGTCGATCTTGGTCCAGTCGTAGTTCGGCTTGCCGCCATCTTCGCGATAGGTGCCGAGCACGTCGTGGAAGATGGCGTGGAAGCGGATGTAGCGGAAACCCAACTCGTCACGGACTGTCTTGAGCTGGGCTAGGCTGTCGTCGCGCAACAGCGTGCCGGGGTAATCCGAGCCGATGGAAAAGGTTTCGAAGCCGCTGCGCATCGTCGTCGGTCCGGCGACGTCGATGGAGATCGGGCGGATCGGCGTTTGCGCGTGGGCTGCACCCTGGAACATCAGCAGCAGCGCCATCGCGCGCACGGCACCACGTTTTCCCCATCCGTTCACCAGTCTTCTCCCCATCCGGTATCGCGTCGCCGGATCGTATCGGCGCACATCGAGGATGCGGGGAAAAGCGCGGCGCGGCTGATGCAAAACGTAAGCCGGCACGGCGGATATCGCAAAGCCGCACACGGCCGGCGAGAGACCGCTGCCGGCGATGCCGCGGCGCGGCATATGTCACGCCCTGCGTGACGAGGCCACCAGCCGCACAGCCCGCTTTGCTACGCTCCCGCCCACGAATCCGGCGAGGGGATGCAGGGGCATGGCGGTGGAACACCAAGGGGTGGCGTTGCTGCCGGTCATTACGTTGCTGGCGGCCGGTGTCATCGCGGCGCCGCTGTTCAAGCGGCTGGGCCTGGGCGCGGTGCTGGGTTACCTGGCCGGCGGGCTGGCGATCGGGCCGTTCGGGCTGAAGGTCTTCACCGATCCGGGCGCCATCCTGCAGGTGGCCGAGCTGGGCGTGGTGATGTTCCTGTTCCTGATCGGGCTGGAAATGCATCCTTCGCGGCTATGGAGCCTGCGCCGGCAGATCTTCGGCCTGGGCTTGGCGCAGGTTGCCGTCTGCGCGGTCGCGCTCACCTTGGTTGGCGTCTTGACCGGCTACCCGGTGGCGCCTTCGTTCGTGGCCGGCGCCGGCTTCGTGCTGACTTCCACCGCGATCGTGATGCAGCTGCTGGAGGAGCGCCGCGAAGTGAACGAGCCCAGCGGCCAGCGCATCGTCTGCGTGCTGCTGCTGGAAGACCTGATGATCGTGCCGCTGCTGGCGGCGGTGGCGTTCCTGGCGCCGATCGCGCCGGGCAGTCCGCTGGCGCATCGCGGCATCGACTGGAGTGCGATCGGCATCGGCGCGGGCTCGATCGTCGGCCTGCTGCTGGCCGGTCGCTATCTGCTCAATCCGTTCTTCGGCCTGCTGGCGAATGCCCGCGCACGCGAGGTGATGACCGGTGCCGCCTTGCTGGTGGTGCTGGGCTCGGCTTATGCGATGCAGCTGGGCGGCCTGTCGATGGCGATGGGCGCGTTCGTGGCGGGCGTGTTGCTGTCCGAGTCCTCGTACCGGCACCAGCTGGAAGCGGACGTGGAGCCGTTCCGCGGCATCCTGCTGGGACTGTTCTTCATCGCGGTGGGCATGTCGCTGGACCTGCACGTGGTGGCGGCGAGCTGGCGGATCATCCTGTTCTACGTGTTCCTCTACATGGTTGCCAAGGCGCTGGTGATCTACGCGGTGGCGCGGCTGTTCCGCTCTTCGCATCGCGAGGCGACGAATCGCGCGGTGTTCATGGCGCAGGGCGGCGAGTTCGCCTTCGTGCTGTACGCCGCGGCGTCCGCGGCGGGCATCATCGACGCCGAGCAGAATGCTCAGCTGACAGCGATCATCATTCTTTCCATGGTGCTGACGCCGCTCGCGATCGCCGCGATGAACGCGATTCGTGCGCGCCTTCGCCCATCCACCGAGGGCTATGAGCGGCCCGACGGGTTGAACGGCGCGGCCCTGGTGATCGGCTTCGGCCGGGTGGGGCAGATCGCCAGCCAGTTCCTGTTCGAGCGCGGCTACGAGATCTCGATCATCGACACCGACGTGGAGATGATCGACACCGCGCGCAGCCTGGATTTCAAGGTGTATTACGGCGACGGCACGCGCCTGGACATCCTCGAGGCGGCCGGCGCCGGGCGCGCGGGCGTGGTGCTGGTGTGCGTGGACAAGGCCGAGGAAGGCACGCGCATCACCGAGCTGGTCAAGGCCGAGTTTCCGCTGGTGCCGGTGCTGGTGCGCGCGGTCGACCGCCGCCACAGTATCGAGCTGATCAAGGCCGGCGCGGACCTGGAGGTGCGCGAGACCTTCGAGTCGGCGTTCCTGCTGGGCCAGGCCGCGCTGACCAGGCTGGGCGTGGATCGCGCGGAGATCGACGAGATCGCCCAGCGCCTGCGCGAACGCGACCGCGACCGGTTGCAGATGGAGATCACGGGCGGCATGTTCGCGGGTCGCGCCTTGTTCAGCGGCAAGCGCAAGGCGGCGGATAACGGCGAGAGCTGAGCGCTGCGACGGGTAATGAGCGGGGCGGAACGGAACCTGCCGATCGCCTGATGTTCGCGTTCGTGTGGCCGCTTGCTAAGCTCGCGGCGATCCCGCGCTTGGCGGGCGAACCGGGGGCAGTCAATGAAAGGGAACCGTTCGGCATGCGGTTGGCATAGGCAACTGGCGTGGTTCATGCGCCATGGCGTCATCGTCATCGCTGTACTCGGTGCGATGCCTGCATTGGCACAGGATGCAGATCGGGACGCTTTCGTGACGCGTGGGGCCCTGGCTGGCGATCAGCTATGGCTGCGCAACGACCAGGGCGAGCTCTCCACCATTCGCGTGAACGGCAAGGAGCGAGTGCCGCGGCCGATCGCACAGCCGGTGGCCGATATCTGTGCCTTCGACGGAGCAGCGCTGGCGGTATCCGTGGAAGACGATGGCACCTGGGTGGTGTTCCGTCCGGAACATGCGGAACAAGAGCGTGTGTCGATCAAGCCGGTGGCGCCCAACGGCGGTCCCATTCTGGATTGCCGGAGTGGCGTCATATCGATCGTCGGCTCCCAGCAGCTTGCCACGCTCGATCGTTTCGGCGCGGGAGCCGTGCCGCACACGGTCAAGTTGAGCAAGCCGATCGGTCGCGGCATCAGCACGGCTGTTTATGGCGATGCGGGACATCTGTATGTCGGCACCGGGAATGGCGAGTTCGGTGGCGGTCTCTGGGTTGTCGATCGGTTTACGGGTGTCGTGACGGGCGGCGATGGCGAAGACGACCTGATGCGGGGCTGCGATGAAGCTGCAGGCGAACTCGGTTGCTCATCAATCAATGATTTCGCGGCCATTCCGTGGAAACCCGGCTGCGTAGCGGTGGCCATCGGCCTGCAGCACATGATGAGCAGCGGGGCGCTGGTCGAACTGTGCGGCAGCTCGTTTCGCCAGCTGTATCGATCCCCGTATACCTCCGGCTGGATGCGCAGCGTCCTGCAAGGCAGGCGCTCTCCGGAAACAGTGCCGTTCTATGGTCTGCTTGCCAAGCCGGGGAGCCTGCTGGTGGCAGGTCTCGATCGTCTTTATGAGATCGGCCCGAAGGGTTTGATGAGCACGGACGAATATCCAGAGTTCACCAGCATCGGTGGCGTGGACGTCAGTTTCGGGCGCCCCGACGTGATCCTGGTCCGTACCGCCGTCAGCCAGCACAAGGCCTTGAGCAGCGAGACGCCATTGATGGTGCCGCGCTGAGGAAGACGCCGGACGCCACGCCAGTGGCGCCCGGCCAACGCGATCATTGCACCGTCAGGAAGTAAGTCAGCGTCCTGGTCATGCCATTCATGTCGGTCATCCGGCTCACCAGCGTGTGCTGCCCCGGCCGCAGCGGACGGAACATCAGGTAGTAGCCGTAATTGATCGCCGGTTGCCAACCGGTGGTGATGCATGGGTCGAAGGTGGTTTGCAGGCTGGGGTCGCCCTTGAGGGAGTACAGGTTCTCCGAGGTGTAGAGGTAGTCGTCGACGCCGCGGATTGGGCGGCCGTCGAGCGAGACCTGCATGTTGCCCATCATCGGGTAGGTCTTCGCGTCGGCTACCAGGAAGTCGTACAGCGACTGGCCCGGCTTCGGCCCGAAGTTCGGATCCGGGCAGGGATAGGTGTCGCTGACGAAGCCGAGCATCAGCAGCAGCGCCTTGCCGTGCGCCACCGTGCAGGCGCGGGCTACATCGCCGGCCATCATCATCGGCATGGCGGCCGGCGCCAGGTTCCACACCGGGCCAGCCTGGCCGACCGCGCAGGACGCACCGGTGCTGTCGAACAGCGGATTGCTGGCGAAGGGCTGGGCGTACAGCCATTGCATGGAGCGATCGGCCCAGCCGTAGATGCTCTTGCCGAAGGGGCGCGCATCCTTGGGATACAGCAGGGGATTGGGTCCGTAGCCGAGCAGGTCGTTGCCCGGCGGCTCGGCTGCCTGCGCGGCGGAAAGGGTGGCGCAGGCGAACAGCAGGCCACAGAACGTCTTGTGCATAACGCTCTCCTTGTGGGTGTGCGGGCGCGGAAGCGTGAGGTTGGGGACGGTGAGCTTCCGCCAGTCAAGCTTGTGCGCGTGCATGGGAGAGCGCTTCCAGAAACCTGCCCGGTTGCGTTCGGCCACGGGATGGGTTGTTCGGCGCAACCGCATAGGTTGTCGTGCCCCGCTGTGGTGCGCTTCCGGAAACGTGCTTTCGTGCGCTGGCCCGGTTCGCCCCGCTCGGACGGGCGTATGATCGGCCGCGGATGCCGGCGGGGGCGTAGGCGAATGTCCATCGTGCAGACGGTGTTGAGCTCATCCCACTTCAAGGTGATGACCCAGGATTGCAGCTATCCGCGCGTGAACTGCGGTCACGGCGGGGGCGAGCCTGGGCGCTTCCTGCTCACGCGGCGTGGCGCGTTCTCGATCCAGGTCGGCAGCCGGCACTGCCTGGCACGACCCGGGCAGGCGGTATTCCTGGGCCGCGACGTGGAGTACCGCGTGACGCACCCGGACCACCGCGGTTGCGCCTGCTGCACCGATGTGTGGCTGGACGAAGCGTGGCTGGATGCGCTGGGACTGGAGCGCGCCGATGCTCCCGCCTGCCTGGATGTCCAGCACGATCTGCACCTGCAGCAGGCGCATGTGGAGATGCTGCAGGGCATGCGGCGCGAGCCGGATGTCCTGGAGGCGGAAGAGGCCATGCTGGCCGTGCTCGACGGGCTGATGCACGGCGGCGAACCGCCGCGCGCGACGAGTGGCGGCATCACCCGCCAGGTGTGGCGGGTGCAGGAAGCGATCGTTGCCAATCCCGGCGACAACCTTGGCGTCGACGAGCTGGCGCGGATCGCCGGTTGCTCGTCTTTCCATCTGTGCCGGATCTTCCGCCAGGGCACGGGGCAATCCTTGCGTCAGTTCCGCCTGCAGCAGCGGCTCGGTACGGCGCTGGGGCGGCTGGGCGAGGGCGAGGGCGAGGAAGATCTCGCGGCGCTGGCCTGCGATCTGGGCTTCAGCAGCCATAGCCATATGACGGATGTGTTCCGGCAGACGCTTGGCGCCACCCCGAGCGAGTTGCGCGAGACATTGCGGCGAAGCGAGCTGGCGACGCTGAGGGCGCGGTTGCTGGCGACGCCGGGTCAGCGCCTGCACTGAGGTGCCGGTTCCGGGGCGCGGCGCGGCTTGCGGTAAGCTCCCCGGTTCCAGGGGAGATGGGTTATGGATGGCCGGGGAAACGCATTGCGCCTGTTGCTGATCGCGGGGAACTGGCTGGCGCGTGCGCTGCAGACCTTGCTGGTCTTGGCCAGTTGCATGGTCTGCATCGCCTACGGGTTTGCGCTGTTTGGCGATGGCTCGTTTGGCTGGGCCTTATTGCTCTGGACCACGCTGCAGTACCCGGCGATCGTCATTCACGAGCTTGGCCATTGCGCAGGCGCGCGCCTCGGCGGCATGCGCGTGCACACGGTGCAGATCTCGGCGTTCGAATTCAATCCGCTGCGGCGTGGATTCCGCTGGCGCTGGCGTCCGCTTCCCAGAAAAGCCGGGATCGGCGGTTACGTCATCGCCTATGTGGACCCGGCCACGCCACCGCGGCGAGCGAGAGTGCTGATGACCGCGAGTGGTCCGGCGCTGAACCTGGTGTTCGCGGCGATCTTGTTCGGCCTGGGCGAGCTGTTGCGGCCACATGCCTTGGGCTGGCTTTGCCTGATGTTCGCCGTCATCAACGCCATGATGGGACTGGTCAACCTGGTGCCGCATCTGGGGCATCTGGCAAACGATGGCCTCCAGCTCTGGCAGCTGTGGAGAGCCGGGCCTGACTATGTAGAACCGCCGCATGCACGCCTGGCTGGCGCGAGCATGGCCGGCTGTACCGCCGATCGCCTGCCCGAGGAGGATCTCGCGGCGATGGAGGCCGACGGTCCGGTGATGCGGCTTTTCGCCTTGTGGTATCGGCTGAAGGGCGATCAGAACCGCGGCGAATGGATGCGGGCGGTGGCGAGGCAGCAGGCGATGGACGAGGCAGTGGCGGAGATCGATCCTCGCCTGCTCGCTCCATGGAACGATCTGCTGGCGCTGTTGCGCGCGGAGCTTGCCTTCAGTCGCGCGCTGGCATCGAACGATGCCACTGCCCTCGGCCAGGACCTGCTGCCGCCCAGACTGGCCTGGTACATGCCGCATTTCCAGGCTCGTTGCCTGGCCTTGCAGGCTGCGCTGAACGGCGAACGGGAAGCATGCGAGCACTGGCTCGACGCCTGCCGCAGGGAGGCCGAGCAATCCAAGGATGCCGCGGTTCCGTTGAGCGAAGCCATGCTCGGCGGTCAGGTGCGGGCGTTGCTCGATCGTGTAAGGCCCGCCGTCAGCGCGGAACCCACGCTCGCTTAGCGTGCGGCCGTCGCGCGCCTGGACGCATTGACCCAATTGACCTCCCAGGTCTTGCCGCCGTCCGCGGAGAACGCCTGCTCGTCGCTGTTCGAACCCTTGGCCAGATGGAGAAACGAAAACCGCGCCAGGATCGCCTTGCCGTGGTAACTCTCCTGGTCGTAGAAATCGCCGCGCCCGTCGGCGAAGGCGCCGATCATCGGCGTGCCGAACACGCCGCTGTCGCTGCTGACGAAGTCCAGGCTCCATTGCCGGGACTTCGGATTGAACAGGCGCAGCGACAGGAATTGCAGATGGCCGGACGGTCCCTTGGTGTCGATCTCGGCGAGGTTGGCGCGGCCGTTCCACAGCTTGCGCACCTGCACGCTGCCGTCGAGCGCCGTCCATCCGGACTGGCCGGAGAGCGGATGCTCCATGCGCGACATGTGGATATCCCAGCTGCCCAGTTGCCAATCGAAATCGTGTTGCCCCGGCTCGTTGCCGACGGGCTTGAAGGCGGTCACCGCTTCGCCGGGTTTGACGCGGGTGAGGTCGGCGATGAAGTTGGCTTCCCAGGTCTTGCCGCCGTCGTCCGAGTAGTCCTGCTCGTAGCTGTGCGCATCGGGCGAGGTGACCGTCCAGATGCCGCGCAGCAGGACGGCGCGCCCCTCATGCAGCTCCTGGCTGTAGAACTCGCCGCGGTTGCGTTCGAAGCGGCCGACCGAGGGCGTTTCCAGCCTGCCTTCGTCGTTGTCGGCGAAGTACTGGCGCCACTGATGCGCGGCGGGGTCGTAGAGGAACACGGTCATCCCTTCGAAGCGGCCATCGGCGCCGTCCGCTTCGATCTCCTCGACCTGCGCCTTGCCGCCCCAGATCGGGTTCACCCGGACGGTGCCGCGCATTTCCGCCCATTCGGTGCTTCCGGACAGCGGATGCTTGAGCACGCGGATGTGGGTGTGCCAGGTGCCGAGGTTGAAATCGAAATCGTGGCTGCCGTCGGTGGGCGCGGCGTGGACGGGCGGTTGGCGGTCGGCCCAGGTCGGGGCGGATGCGAGGCCCAGCGCGATGGCGGAGCAGAGCAGGAGCTTCATCGTCGCGTGCATGGCGCAGCTCTCACAGGCGGGGAGATGCTGCGCAAGCTACGCGCGCCAATGGTTCGCTTAAATAACCACTTTCGTTGGTTTTGGCATGACCATTTTGTGGGGCCGCGAGAGACAGCTCAGAACAGATCGGCCAGCAACTTGAACTCCCGATCCGGCGTTGCGCCGAGGAAACGTTCCGGATGGAAGTCGCCGCTGAATGCCACGTTGTAGGTGACTTCGGAATAGAACTGCCCACTGTAGCTCACGTGCCGTCCATTGATCATCAGCCGCGCGTACTCGCCGGGCGCAAGGCGGATCGCCTGCGGACGCGGCGCGCGGGGCGGCTTGCCCTCGCGCGTGCCGGGCAGCAGCCCCAGCGCGAGCTGGCCATCGTCCAGCCACTGCAAGCGCAGGCTGCGTTCCAGTCGCGGAAGGGAAGGGGCCGTGCCCGATGCCAGGCGGTCGACGCGAAAGTCGTTCCACTCCGCGATGCGGAAATACTCGGCCTGGTAATGCGCATCCATCGCGGTCAATGGCATCGCGCGCGGCAGGGCGACGCGCTCGCTTGCACGCGGAGCGCCACGCGTGGCCTTGGTCCAGAGGATTTCGACGATCTGTACGGCAACCGGCGGCATGGCGTGAGTCCTTTCGAGCCGCGCAAGCTTAACGGGTGCGGATGGGGCTGGTGCAAACGGTTATCGTAGACAGTGCGTTGGAACAGGGGGACGTATGTCGGGTAAGGGCGATCTGGCGGCATGGAAGCAGCAGGGCCCGGTGTGGCTATGGCGCTACGTCGAGAACTTCCGCAACTTCACCGGATGGCATTTCACTGCGGACCAGGAGGGCAGTCGCTCGCTGCTGGCCTTGCTCGATCTGCTGGAGGCGACGGGCGACGCATCGCTCTATCGAACGGTGCAGGTGGCGCAGCTGACGCCGGAAATCCTGGCCGTGCCCAACAACCGGTCGGCGCGCGCCACATCGCCCGCACGGTGGCGGTTGCGCTATGCGCAGGCACCGGAGGAGTGGACGTTCGTGGAGGAGGGCGACACGCTGGTGTTCACCGTGGGTACGCAAGGCGTGCGGAAGTTGCGCGAGTCGGTGGAGGCGGTACTCCGGCGCGACGGAGATTTCTGCATCGGGTCGGATCCTCACCAGTTGTGGTTCTGGTGGCGGCGGGGCTCGCCATGACCGCATAAAGCAAACGGCACGCGAGAACGATCCCTCGCGTGCCGTTTGCATCTCGCGCATCAGCGCTGCCTCGATGAGCTGCAGCGCTTACGTCGTCGATCAGCGCGCGCCACCCGCTGCGTACAGCTTCTCGCCGGTCAGCCAGTACGAGTCGTCGGATGCCAGGAACACCGCGATGGTGGCGATGTCCTGCGGCTGGCCGATGCGGCCCAGCGGGGTGTGGGCGATGGCTTCCTGGTGGAAGTCCGAGCCGATGAAGCCGGCGGTCACGGTGCCTTCCGTCTCCACCATGCCGGGGTTGAGCGCATTGACGCGGATCTTGCGCGGGCCGAGCTCGCGCGAGAGCACGCCGGTGATGGCGTCGACGGCGCCCTTGGTGGCGGTGTAGACCGAGCCGCCCGGCGGCACGATGCGGGTCACCAGCGAGCCGATATTGATGATGCTGCCACCTTCGCCCATGTGCTTGGCGGCGGCCTGGGTGGTCAGCAGCAGGCCGAGCACATTGACGTTGAACTGCTTGTGGAAGTGGTCTTCGGTGATCTGTTCCAGCGGAGCGAATTCGTACACGCCGGAGTTGTTGACCAGGATGTCCAGGCGGCCGAATTCCTTCACGGCGGCGTCGGCGATGGCCTGCGCATCGGCGGCCTGGGCGACGTCGCCCTTCACGGCCACGGCCTTGCCGCCGGCCTTGGTGATGGCGTCGACCACCGCGTCGGCGCCGGCCTTGCTGGACGCGTAGTTGACGACCACGGCGGCGCCTTCGGCGGCGAGCGCCTTGGCGATACCGGCGCCGATGCCCTTGGATGCGCCGGTGACCAGCGCGACTTTGCCTTTGAGCTTGCTCATGACGGTTTTCCTGTCAGGTGGTTTGAGGGCGAACTGCCCGGTTCAGTAATTCGATAGTTCGCAACATATGAACTAACGAACTACAAGTCAAGGGGTGGTACGATGGCCGCCATGAGACCGCTAGTTCATCCCTCCGTCGACGACGTCACCGTGGAAGGCATCCTGCATGCGCTGGCCGATCCGGTACGGGCCGCGATCTATGCCGGGCTGGCCGCCTCGGCCAAGGGCACGAGCTGCTCGGCATTCCTGCAATTGCAGGACCGTGAGATTCCCAAGTCCACGCTTTCTCAACATTTCCGCGCCCTGCGCGAGGCCGGGCTGATCCGCAGCGAGCGTCAGGGCGTGGAGATGCGCAATACCGTCCGCTGCGAGGAGATCAATGCGCGCTTTCCCGGGTTGCTGATGGCGGTGATGAGTGCCTATCAGCAACAGTTGGAGGAAGAGGCGAGGAATGCGCGGCGAAAAGGGCGACGGACGAAGGCCGGCTGAGCATCGGCGGCTGGATCGCTAAAGAATCTGACAGCATCGCTCCGGCCCGAATGGCCCAATGAGCACACCCGGACGTCGGGTGCCATCAACGAGCCAGTGCCATGTCTGAGAAAACCTGTGCCGCCTGCGACTGCGAACTGGATGCCAATGCGATCCAGGTAAAGATCGGCGGCAAGACCGTCGAAGTGTGCTGCGAAGAATGTGCGGAGAAGCTGCGCGAAGCGCATGCCTCGGCCGCTTCCGGTCGCTGATCGTCGCGAAGACCGAAACCGGGCCGCTCCATCGGGCGGCCCTTTTCGTTGGGACTCAGGTCGATTGCTTGAACGCGCTCGGCGAGCGTCCGTAGGCCTGGCGGAACGCATTGGCGAAATGGCTGTGGCTGGAGAAGCCCAGGTCCGCGGCGAGCGCGGAGAGGTCCTCGCTGCGTGGCACCAGGTCCAGCGCGCGCGCCAGGCGCAGGTGCAGGTGGTAGCGGTACAACGGCACGCCTTCCACCTGACGAAACACCTGGGTCAGATAGACCGGCGAGCAGCCGATCTCCGCACCGATGTCGGCCAGCGTCCAGCGTCGCGACAGGTCGCTGGCGAGCAGCACTTTCACGCGGTCGGCCAGGCGACGCCGTGCGTGCGTGGTGGCCAGCTCGCGCGCGCTGCGCGGGCCGAGGCTGCGGCCGATCAGGGTGAGCAGCAGGGCCTCGGCTTCCAGCGGTTCGATGCTGTCGCCTTCGAGGTTGTGGCGCAGCAGCGCCACCAGAGCTTGCGCGCGCGGATCGATCGGTTGCGCTTGCCGGTTGAAACCGACCTTGTCGCCGCCCTGGCGCAGCAGCGCGCGCGGCGCCAGTTCTTCCAGCATCGCGTCCGGCAGTTCCACCGAAAGGCAGGCGTCGCCACCGTTCACCGGATGGCTGACCTGGTAGCCCTCGCCCGCGTTGAAGAACAGCATGTGGTTGGCATCGGCCACGGACTGGTCGCTGCCGACGTGGCGCACGTACACGCCGCGATACGGGAACACCAGATTGGTCGACGCGGCGCATTCTTCCGCACTGCGATGCCGGCAGGCTCCGTCGCAGCGCACATTGCGCAGCGCCACGGTGTCGGTGCTCAGCCAGCGATCGACGTGGAAGGTGGACATGCCGCGCAGGATAGCCGGATTGAGGAGCGGGAAGTGGTTCAGGGATAGCCGAAGGCCAGGCTCGAAAAGGACGTCTCGAAGTCCATGTCGTCGGCGGGCGGCAGCGGCCGGGTCCAGATCACGTTGAGCAGCCAGCTGCCATGGGCGGGCACGCTGAACACGGCGCGCCCGGCAGCGTCGGTGCGATGGGTTTCCACCGGGCTTTCGTCATGTTCCAGGCGGGTCAGCTTGACCAGTGCGCCGGGCAGGGGCTGGCCGAGGTAGAGCACATGGATGGGAAGTTCGTCGCTGTGCGGCAGGGCGTAGGGGTTGCGCTCCGGCACGATTTCCAGGGCCAGGCCGAGCGGCCGGGTGGCGATCGTGGTGTCGGTGCCGGGCGATCCCACCTGCACCAGGGCCTTGGCATGGCGCCCGTAGCGTTCGGCGCCGTCGCGATCCATGCGCCGGGTGCGCTCGCGTTCGGCGAGTGCCGGGGTGAGTCCCTCTGCGCGGAGGTAATCGTTGAAGCGGATCGCCGGCAACGAGGTCATCGCACGGTTGTCGGTCTCCAGCACCAGCAGGTGGGTCCCCGGCGTTGCCAGTTGCAGATCGGCATCCGCATCGGCGGCGCCGACGTGCAGGCGCGCATGCAGGTCGATCGCGGCACCGCCCGGGTCGATCGCCTGGAAACGCGTGATGCGCCGCGCCGCGATCGGCGAGCGTTGGCGGTAAGGACCGTGCCCGACCTGCAAGGTCAGCGGCACGGTCGTCTGCGGCGCAACCCGGTATTGCGAAGGCTGCAGCCAGAAATCGTGCGCGGCGGCAGGCATGGCCGCGAGCGCGAGCAGAACGCTACCCAACCAGGTATGCATGTTCATTCGAGATGATCCGGCAGATAGCCCGGCGTCACGGGCAGGTAGGGCAGGGCCGCGGCAAGCACCGCGATGGCGATCAACCAGCTGGACATCACCTTTGCCGCGACCGGCACGCGCCAGCGCACCGCGAGCAGCGCCGGCACCAGCGCGAGCATGCACAGCCATGCCGCGGGCAGGTGGTACCAGCGCCCTTCGAACGCGATCATCGCTCCGCTGCACAGTCCGGCATCCACTGCCAACAGGATGGCCAGTCGCGCCGACAACCCGCGTGGCAGATGCACCGTGGCGGCGCATGCGATCACGCTCAGCCAGCCGCAGAGAAACACCAGGTCGATGGCGGCCTGCGGCAGTGTCAAAGCGAATCCGCACATCGCGGATATCGCCACCGTCAGGAAGCACGCCACCCGCACGCGCCGCGGCGCAAATGCCAACGCCACCCCGAATGCCGCGCACAGCAGCATAGCCGCCGCGACGCCGCCCCTCATGACACGGCCCTCAGCAGGAACCAGCAGCCGGCCGCGCCGATCAAGGCGCCCAGGCCGCGTGCAAGCCGCCGGCCGACCGGCCGCGCGCACAGCAGACCAAGCGCGATACCCACTGCGTGCAGCAACCCCGTCGCCAGCACGAAGCCGCTGCTGTAACCCACCGGATCCGCCGCCGCGGGCAACTCGCGTCCATGCGCATAGCCATGGAACAACGCGAACAACGCCACCACCGCAACCGCCAGCCATGCCGGCGCCCGCCAGGCCAGCGCAATGCACGCACCGAGCACCAGCACCGACAGCGCGATGCCGCTTTCCACCGGCGGCAGCGGTGCGCCGAACATGCCGAGCATCGCGCCGCCGACCATCATCGCGGGGAACACCACCGGCAGCACATGCACCAGCGGGCGACCGAGAAACGCTCCCCACAGGCCGACCGACACCATCGCCAGCAGATGATCCGCGCCCGACAGCGGGTGGACGAAGCCGGCGAGGAAGCCGCCGGCCAGGCCCGTGCCCGTGTGCGCATGGACGGGCAGCGCGAGGACGCAGGCACCGAGGAGCGCGGCACGAGCCCCGATGGTGCGCGGTGAGCTCACTGATACGCTCCGGCCGCAGCCGCTTGCGCATCCGGCGCGGCGAGGAACGGGAACACGCTGTCCGACTGTTCGCGCTCGTCGCGCGTCAACCCGTCGCTGACGCTGTCCGTGGTGCCGTCGACCAGCATCGAGCGATAGACATTGGAAGCGCTATAAGTCGGCGTGCGGCCGCCGCAATCCTTGGCCAGGGCGGGATCGCCGCCCAGCGCCGCGCGCTCCACCGCGAAGAACTGCGTGCAGGTGGCGGAGGCACTATTGACCCACAGGCGATCGTCCGCGAGCAGCGCGGCCAGCCGGTGGTAGCGCTGTGCCGGCGGCGCTTTGGCATTGGCCAGCCACTGGTTGCCGCACTTGCCGTCGAAGCCGTCGTACAGGCCGAGGTTGCCGGCGATCTCGTCGACGAACTTCGCCCCGTCGGCGGGCGTGGCCATGTTGTAGGTCTCCTTGAACGCGTCGCTGATTTCGTCGGGAGCCAGCGTGCCGAGCAGCGCATTGCCGGTGAGCGGCCGGCCGGCGCGATCGATCTGCCGCGCCGGGCCCTGCGTGGCGGCCCATACCGCGAGCAGCGGTCCGCCCTTGCTCACTGCGCCGAGGTCGATGGATACGACGATCGCCGACGTCGTCCAGCCGGCAAGCAGGTTCTTTGCGGGTCCGCCCTGGGTGTGCGCCCACTCGTCGGCGACGGCGTGCACGGTGGCCGCATCGAACGCGGGGCAACCGGCGGCATCCACCTTGGCGCCTGCTTCGAGCGCGGCATGCGCCTTGTCATAGGCGGCGCGGGTGCCTTTGACGTTGTTGAAGAACGGATCGTCGCGCGGGCCGGCGAACACGCGGAAGCTGCCGTGCTCGCTCGCCAACCCCTGCGTGTCGCCCGGATTGCCGTGCGCCGTATCCGTGTCGCCCGCGGTGCAGGTGACATCCGTGCCGGAACGGAAGCGGCAGCGGATGGCGGTGCTGGCGCCGGTGTGGCCGAAGCGCTTGCCGCTGTCGATATGGAAGACGTAGTCGAGCTTGTCGGAGAAGGTATGCCCGACGATGTCCATCACCAGGTTCAGGTGCTTGCCGTCGGGCGAGGTCCAGGCATAGAGGTCGCCGATGTCGGCGCGCGGGTCGCCGATCACCGACGGGGTGTCGAGATGGTCCGAGGCGTGGGTGTTGGCGGTGAAGGCCAGGCTCAGGCCGAGGCAGGCCAGCGCCTGCAGCCGCATGGCAGCTGTGCGTTTCATAAGGGCGTCGCTCGTGTGGGGTAGGCACGAGCAGTAGGCCCGAGAGGGCGGAAGGCGGGCTATCAAAATCTTTAGCAAGCCTGCCGCCGTCTTGCCCCGGCATGGGGCGGCTCAGGCGCGGGTGTAGCGCATGATCCAGTTGGTTTCCCAGGTGCGGCCTGCGTCCGGGGAGAACGCCTGTTCCCATTGGCAAGTGTCCGCCGCGATCGGCGTGAAGATGCCGCGCACCTTGACCGGCCTGCCCTCGAAGGTTTCGTCGGAGAGGAAGGTGCCGATGCCATGCTCGAAGCGGCCGAGGCCGGGCGCGTCGATGGCGATCGGCCTGGCGCCATCGAGATACCAGTCCGCCCACTGGCCGCTGGCGGCGTCGTAGCCGCGGATGCCCAGGCCGTTGTAGGTCTTTCCGCCGCGGCGCGACTCGCTCTCGTTGATATTGACCGCGCCGCCCAGCAGCGATTGGCAGCGCGAAGTGCCCTCGAACTCGTCCCAATCCTTGCTTCCCGCCAGCCGCTTGCGCAGGCGCCGGTGGTGCACGCGCCAGTTGCCGAGGAAGAAATCGAAGTCATGTACGCCGGAGGCCGGCGGCGGCGTCGCGCCCTGGCCATCCAGGACGAACAAGGCGGGCAGGGCGGCCAGGGTCCATTGCAGGACCTGGCGCCGGACCGGGTCGATCTCGTGCATGCGGCACCTCGACGTGATGGGGGCGGCGGCACCATGCGCCGGGCACGGCGACACCGGAATAGCCACTTGGCGAGGTTTGGCCGGACCACTTCGGCGGGGGCTATGATTCCCGTCTCGCCACTCGATGCGGATCTCATGACTTCGGCCCTACTTGTGATCGACATGCAGCAAGGCCTGTGCACCGGCGAATGGGCGGCGCACGACATCGAGCGGGTGCTGCAGCGGATCAACGACCTGATCGACCGTGCCCGCGCGGCACGGGTGCCGGTGGTGCTGATCCAGCATGAGGAGGCGGAGGGCGACCTGGTGCATGACACGCCCGGATGGCAACTGGTGGATGGCCTGCACTGGCGGCCCGACGATCCGCGCGTGCGCAAGGCCACGCCGGATTCCTTCTATGAGACGGAACTGGGCCAGCTGCTGCAGAAGCGTGGCATCGACCACCTGGCGATCTGCGGCCTGCAGAGCGATTTCTGCATCGACACCACCGTGCGGCACGCGCTTGCGCTAGGCTACCACGTCAGCCTGGCCGGCGATGCGCACTCCACGGTGGACAATGACGTGCTGCGGGCGGAGCAGATCACCGCGCACCACAACTGGGTGTTGGCGCGGCTGCAGGCCTATGGCACGAGGATGGAAGTGGTGCCGGCGGAGCACATCCGATTCGGCGGCTGAGTGCGTACGGGTTTCTTACGCACGATACCCATCCTTTTCACCCTGCTGAACCTTTTCCCAGCAAGTTGTTGCGCCGCGGAATGACGCGGCGATGACGCTCGCTCATCCTGCGCGGCGAATCCGGGCACGCGCCAATAGAAGAGCGGGCATCTCGCGATGACTCGTTCCGTTGGCGCGTACGCCTGCCGGTGCCTTAGGGGGGCGCCCACTTAAAAGAGGGAGGAATGGAGTCATGAGTCAGGGCATCGCGCCGCGCATGCGGCTTGGTCATGGAATCGCTCGCCGGCCGCTCGCCGCGGCCTGCATCGCCGCCTTGTTGATGGCCGGCACCGCTGCCGCGCAGGACACGCAGGCGCCGCAACAGCAACCGCCTCAACAACAGCAGCCTCCGGCGCAGGGCAACCCGCCTGATGCACAGAAGAAGCCCGCGCCGGGCCAGGTCAGCAACCTGCAGGAAGTGGTGGTCACCGGCATTCGCGGCAGCATCGAGAGCTCGATCCGCGCCAAGCAGAACTCCGACAGCATCATCGAGGCGATCTCGGCCGAGGACATCGGCAAGCTGCCGGATGCGAGCATTGCCGAAAGCCTGGCGCGGTTGTCGGGCCTGGCGACGCAGCGCGTGGACGGTCGCGCCAATGTGATCTCGATCCGCGGCCTGTCGCCGGATTTCGCCGGCACCACGCTCAACGGGCGCGAGCAGGCGACGATCGGCGAGAACCGCGGCGTCGAGTACGACCAGTATCCTTCCGAGTTGATCAGCGGCGCGGCGGTGTACAAGACGCCGGATGCGAGCCTGGTCGGGCAGGGACTGTCCGGCACGGTGGACCTGCATACGATCAAGCCGCTGGATCTGCCCAAGCGCGCCATCGCGATCAACCTGCGTGGCGAGCACACCACCAACGACAAGCTCAACCCCGGTTCGGGCGTGGGCGACATGGGGCATCGCGCAAGCTTTTCGTATATCGACCAGTTCTTCGATCACACCCTGGGCGTGGCCGTTGGCTTTGCCCAATTGGATTCGCCGATCCAGGAGAAGCAGTACCAGGCGTGGTGGTGGAGCGTGGACAACGGCTCGGCCGGCATCGAGCAGAACTGGGGCGGCCCGCACACGCCCGGGCTGCCGGACAATGTGCTTTCGCAGGAGGGCATGCAGTTGCGTTCGCAGTCGGAGAACCAGCTGCGCAACGGCTTGATGACGGTGCTGGAGTGGGCGCCGGGTGAGCACTACCACACCACGCTGGATCTCTATTACTCGACCTTCAACGAGCGCAAGTACAAGAACGGTGCGCAGTGGTCGAGCAGTCCGTACAACTCCAACGGTATACCGGTGTACAGCGATGTGGGCATCACGCCGGCCTCGCCGTATCCGATCGTCACCTCCGGCACGATGAGCAATATCGCGCCGATCCTGCAGAACGAATACAGCAAGGAAAAGGACAAGCTGTTCTCGGCCGGCTGGAACCATCAGTACGACTTCGGCAACGGCTGGGTGATTACCGGCGACCTGTCGTACTCCATGGCCAAGAAGCGGTTGCGCGATGCCTACCTGTTCAGTGGCCTGGCGGGCAACCCGACCACGGACGTGTATTTCCGTACGCCTACCGGCGACGATTATCCGTACTTCCGCCCTGGCGTGGACCTGGCCAACCCGGCGAGCGTGGTGTTCACCGACCCGGACAACTACGGCTACAACGGCCGCGAAGAGTTCGACAAGCAGAAGGACACGATCAAGGCCGCGCGCTTCCAGGTCTCGCATCCGGTGGGCTGGATCTTCAGCACGGTGGACGTGGGCGCGGCCTACTCCGAGCGCAAGAAGACCAAGCAGGCCGACGTGTTCTTCGCCTGGCTCAACGGCAATGGCGACGGCGCCGGCAACGGGCCCTACGATCACACCATGGGCGTGCCGGTGGGCTCGGCCTTCCTGCGCGGGCCGACCTCGCTGAGCTACGGCGGCATCCCCGGCATTCTCAACTACAACGTGCTCGATGCACTGGGCAGCCAGTTCTACCTGACCCAACGCAACGGACAGTCGGACTGGAGCCGCAATTACTCGATCACCGAGAAGGTGCCGGTCGCCTACGCCAAGTTCAATATCGACACGCATCTCGGCGACGTGCCCTTGCGCGGCAATGTCGGCGTGCAGTTCGTGCGCACCGACCAGTCGTCCACCGCCGTGCAGACCAATGGCGATGCGCGGGTCGGCACTCTCACGGGCGGCGCCAAGTACAACAAGTTCCTGCCCAGCCTGAACCTGGTGGCGCAGATCGCCGACGGCCAATACCTGCGCTTCGGTTTTGCCAAGACCATGGCGCGCGGCCGCATCGACGACGAGAAGGTGTCCAGCTCCGCTTCGGTGGCGCGCGTCACCGAGGGTCCGGCAGCCGGGCAGGTGCTGTGGTCGGGCAGCGGCGGCAACCCGCAGTTGCGGCCATATATCGCCGTGGGCACCGACCTGTCGTGGGAGAAGTACTTCGGCAAGTCGAGCTATGTGGCGGTGGCGGTGTTCAACAAGAATCTGCTGAACTACATCTATAACAAGACCGTGCTGGACTTTAATTTCGACAAGGCCGGCTTCGTCAACGACAACCCCACGCTGACGCCGACCAGCCCGATCGGCTCGTTCACCCGTCCGGAAAACGGCACCGGCGGACGCATGGAGGGCCTGGAACTGTCCGGTGCGTTCGAGGGTGGCCTGCTCTCGCAGTCGCTGGACGGTTTCGGCCTGCAGGCGAACTTCTCGTTGACCAACAGCTCGATTCCGGAGAGCTCCGTCTCGTCCATTCCAGGTGGTCCGAAGACGTTGCCGGGCCTGTCGCGCAAGGTCGCCAACCTGGCCCTGTACTACGAGAAGTATGGCTGGTCGATCCGCGTGGCCGAGCGCTATCGCTCCTCGTTTACCGGTGAGACGGTGCCGCTGTTCGACCAGCTCGGCTATGTGAAGGTGCTGGCCGACAAGCAGACCGATCTGCAGATCGGCTACGCGTTTGCGGACGACACGCGCTTCAATGGCCTGTCGCTGCTGCTGCAGGTCAACAACCTGAGCAACTCGCCGCAGAAGACGCAGCAGATCTCCGGCCTGCCGAACAATGTGCAGATCGGGCGTCCGCTGGACTACGTGACCTGGGGCCGCACGGTGATGTTCGGACTGAACTACAAGCTCTGAAGCGCACGCGGTTTCCGCGCATGAAACGCCCGGCGCGAGCCGGGCGTTTCTTTTTGGCATCGTCTCAACCGCTGAGATAACCACTCCCTATAAAATCCCGGCGATCCCGCGCCACGGCCTGTCCCCGTCGCGCCGCCGCCTTCGCCGCGCATGGAAGCCCGCCTCGGCGAGGCGGCGGGGATCGCACCTGTTTTCCCTGGAGTACCCCTCATATGACACGCCGATCCGGAAGCGCCGACCTGCCGCTGCACGGCGGGCGCGTGCCGCGCTGGCTGGCCGAGCGCATGAGCCGGCTCGGCGCGTTGATGGCGCAGGCGATCGTGCGCGAATACGGTCGCGACGAACTGCTGCGCCGGCTCGCGCATCCGTTCTGGTTCCAGTCCTTCGGCGCGGTGATGGGCATGGACTGGCATTCCTCCGGCATCACCACCAGCGTGATCGGCGCGCTCAAGCGCGGTCTCGGGCCGCTGGAGCACGAGCTTGGCATCCATGTCTGCGGCGGTCGCGGCCGGCATTCGCGCGCGACGCCGGGCGAGCTGGTGGCGATCGGCGAGCGCGTGGGTTTCGATGGTGCGGCGTTGGCGCAGGCGAGCCGGCTGGTGGCGAAGGTGGACAGCGCGGCGGTGCAGGACGGCTTCGACCTGTACCTGCACGGCTTCATCGTGGCCGACGATGGCCGCTGGGTGGTGGTGCAGCAGGGCATGAACGGCGAACGACGGCAGGCGCGCCGTTACCACTGGCTGTCGGAGGATCTGAAGAGTTTCGTCGACGATCCCCACGCCGCGGTGGACGGACCGGAACAGGGGCGCATCGTCAATCTCGCCGACCGTCGTGCGAAGGCCTCGCGCGAGGCGCAACTGGAACTGCTGCGCACGCTCGGGCCGGACGGCATCGTGCGCGAATGGCGCGGGATCGATCGTGCCGTTGCACCGGCGCCTTCGCTCGAGCAGGTGCCGCTGCAGCTCGGCTTGCTGCCGCACCTGATCCTGCCCGACCACCACGACGTGCGCGGCAGCGACGTGGTGCTGCGCCGCCTGCACGGCAACCTCGCCGCGGCGGCGGAGAACGGGCCGAAGGATTTCACCGAGCTGCTGCAGCAGCCGGGCGTCGGTGCACGCACCGTGCGTGCCCTGGCGATGGTGGCCGAGGTGCTGCATGGCGCGCCGTGCCGTTTCAGCGATCCGGCGCGCTTCTCGATGGCCCACGGCGGCAAGGACCGCCATCCGTTCCCCGTGCCCACGCGCGTGTACGACCACACCATCCAGGTGCTGAAGTCGGCGGTGACGCAGGCGAAGCTGGGGCGCGAGGAGGAACTGGCCGCGCTGAAACGCCTGGACGAGCAGTCGCGCAGGCTGGAGCGGCATGCGCGCGGGCCGGCGGTGGAGCAGCTGATCGCGGAGGAGCGGCGGCGCTCGCATGAGTATGGCGGGCGCAGTGTGTTCGGATGGGAGCATGCGCCTGACACGAACAAGCGTAGGTTGGGGTGAGCCGGCAGGCTCGCCCCAACCTACGCGGCTCAGTCGTACTGCAACTTCGGATACCAGTCTTTCCCACGCCCTTCCGGCGTCATGTCCAGCAAAGTCCACAGCGGCATCGGGTCCGGCGCGCCGCGCGGATCCTGGCCGGGGTCGGCCGTCTCCATGCCCATCTCCGCGCTCCAGAAATGGCGAATGGTGCCGTCGCGCCGCGTGAACACGTTGATCGAAGGCATGTCGCTGCCGTCCGGCGCGATGCCGCGGAAATCGCGCGTGTAGTTGCCGTTGAGGTCGGTGTACAGCGGCAGGTCGCGCCAGCCGCGCTCCTGCTTGAACGCGAGCAGGCGCTGGATCGGCGCGCCGGCCACGACCGCCAGCGCGACGCGCTGCTGGATATCGCGTGCCTCGCCGTTCCACGCACCCAGCAGCGAGGTGCACATCGGACAGGGCCGTTCGCGCTTGGCGCCGAACATGTAGCTGTAGACCACCAGGCTCTGCCTGTCGCCGAACAGCGCGGCGAAATCGAGCGCGCCATGTTCGCCTTCGAAGCGGTAGTCGCCGGTGATCGCGGGGCCGGGCGGCAGCGCGCGCCGCTGCGCGGCCACGCGCTCGATCTGGCGGCGCAGTTCGATCTCTTCGGTCAACAGCGCCGTGCGCGCCTTGCGGTATTCGGCGCTCTCGCCGGGAATGGTGACGTCATTGCGGGCCGCCAGCTCAGCGGCGGGAACCAGGGGTTTGTCACTCATCTTGAAAGTCCTCCTGCGGGTGGGGAAGTTCAGTCGCGGTCGGGCGCGCCGAGCGGGAACAGCGGACGGTAGGGCCGCGCTTCGTCGACGGCGCGTGCGAACGAGGGACGTGCGAGCAGGCGCTTGCGGTAGGCGATCACATTCGCAAAAGCCGGGTCGATCGGATGTGTCCAATCGGCATAGAACAGGAACGGTGCGGCGCCGCAATCGGCGAGGGTGAAGCGCTCGCCCGTGGCCCACTCGCGCCCGGCCATGGTCCGGTCAAGCCAGCCATAGGCGGCGTCGAGCATCGCGCGTGCTTCCTTGACGCCGTAAGCATCCTGCGTGCCTTGCGGGCGGATCGCATCGAACACCACTTTCTGTTGCGGGGTGGCAATGTAGTTGTCGAAGAAGCGATCCATCGCGCGCACTTCCAGCGCCTCGCGCGGATCCTCCGGCAACAGCCGCACGGGGCCGGGGTGATGCAGTCCCAGGTATTCGATGATCGTGCTCGCCTCCGCCACCATGCGCCCGTCGTCGACCAGCAGGGGGAAGCGCTTGACCGGCCACATCGACAACCACTCGCCGATCGCTTCCGGATGCTCGGGCGAGAGTTCGCGCCATTCGAACGGCGTGCCGTTCTCGTAGAGCGCGATGAGTACCTTCTGGCTGTAGGAGGAGAAGGGGTGGGCGTAGAGCTGCAGGGCCATGGGGGATCCGTTTTGGTGTGTGGATATGAAGGCGACGAACGGGAGGGGCACGGATCGACACTGCTCATTTCCCCATGCGCCTCCACACGCCGTTATTCCGGCGCAGGCCGGAATCCAGTAACGACCACGCTCGGCAGGGCGACGCCATTACAGACATTGCTTTAACGATGACGCGACAACCGAACGATGTCGCTACTGGATTCCGGCCTGCGCCGGAATGACGGGGGGAGGGCGTAAATAAGAAGGAAAACTTTGCAGTTTTCCTTCGCAATCCTTAGCATGCCGCCCCATGCCCCCGCCAACCCCCAAGCCCGACGCCACCCACGCCCTCGCCGTGGAAATGCGCATGGTGTTCGGCCAGCTGGCGCGCCGCCTGCGCAAGCAGGGCCGCACGGATCAGTTGACGTCCGCACAGACCTCCGTGCTGATCCAGCTCGAGCGGCAGGGGGCCGCCACGGTCACCGCGCTGGCCCATGCCGAGGGCGTGCGGCCGCAGTCGATGGGCGCCACGGTCGCCTCGCTGGAAGCGCTGGAGCTGGTGGCAGGCGCGCCGGACCCGGCCGACGGCAGGCAGACGCTGTGGGCGCTGACGCCCGCCTGCCACGAACTGGTCCGCGCCAGCCGCGCCGCGCGCGAGGACTGGCTGGACCGCCTGCTGCGCGAACAGCTCGACGCCCGCGAGCAGGCTCAGCTCGCTGCCGCGATGCCGCTGCTGCGCCGCCTGCTCGATGCGTCGACGGAGCCGCGCGTACCCTGATCGCTTTCCCACCCCGCGCGCCCGCGCGGCGCGTCGTTTCCCCGCAACGACGGAGTTCCCAATGAGCATCACCGCGATCGACGCGAAGACCGCACTCATCCTGATCGACCTGCAGAAAGGCATCGTCGGCTCCAATACCGCGCATCCGGTCGACGCCGTGCTCAAGCATGCGCGCGAACTCGCCGATGCATTCCGCCGCCACCAGCTGCCGGTGGTGCTGGTCAATGTCACCGGCGGCGCGCCGGGGCGCGTGGAGCAGCGCGCGAGCGGCGAGCGTCCGGCGGACTGGGCCGAACTGGTGCCGGAGCTGGGTGCGCAGCCGGGCGATCTGCGCGTGACCAAGCAGACCTGGGGCGTCTTCGCCAGCACTGGCCTGGCCGATGAATTGCGCAGGCTGGGTGTCACCCAGGTGGTGATCGGCGGCATCTCCACCAGCATCGGCGTGGAATCCACCGCGCGGCAGGCGTTCGAAGGCGGCTTCAATGTCACCCTGGCGATCGATGCGATGACCGATACCAAGGCCGAGGCGCACGACAACAGCATCGCGCGCATCTTCCCGCGCCTGGGCGAGACCGGCAGCACGCGCGAGATCGTCGAGCGCCTCGACGCCCGCGCATGAGCGACGGCACGGCATCCGCGGCGGACACGCGCCGGTGCTAGGCGCGTTCCGCTCGCTGCGCAGCTACAACTACCGCGTGTGGGCGGCCGGCGGCCTGGTTTCCAACGTCGGCACCTGGATGCAACGCACCGCGCAGGATTGGCTGGTGCTGACCGAGCTGACCCAGAAGAACGCCACCGCGGTGGGCATCGTGATGGCACTGCAGTTCGGCCCGCAGCTGGTGCTGCTGCCGCTTACCGGCTATGCAGCCGACCACTTCGACCGGCGCAAGCTGCTGTTCGCCACGCAGGGCCTGATCGGCGCGCTGGCGCTGGGCCTGGGCCTGCTCACGCTCGGCGGCTGGGTGAAGCTGTGGCATGTGTATCTGTTCGCCGGCTTGCTCGGCGCGGTGGCGGCGTTCGATGCGCCGGCGCGGCAGACCTTCGTATCGGAACTGGCCGGCGAGGAAGACCTGTCCAACGCGGTGGCGCTCAATTCCACCTCGTTCAACGCGGCGCGCATGATCGGCCCGGCGGTGGCCGGCGCGCTGCTGGCCTCGATGAGCGCGGGCTGGGTCTTCCTGATCAATGCGCTTTCTTACGTGGCGGTGCTCGCCTCGCTGTGCATGTTGAAGGCCGACCAGCTGCATCCGCGGCTGCGTCCCGCGCGCCATCGCGGCAGCCTGATGGAAGGCTTTCGCTATGTGTGGCACCGGCACGACCTGCGCGCGGTGCTGCTGATGCTGTTCCTGATCGGCACCTTCGGCCTGAATTTCCCGATCTTCATTTCCGCGATGGTGGTGAAGGCCTTCCACGGCGAGGCGGACCAGTACGGCCTGCTGACCTCGCTGATGGCGGCAGGCTCGGTCGCCGGCGCGCTGTTCGCGGCGCAGCAGGCGCGGCCGCGGCTGAGTTATCTGATCGCCGCGGCGCTGTGCTTCGGCGTGGGCTGCGTGCTGGCAGCGGCGATGCCCACCTATGTGTGGTTCGGCGTGATGCTGGTGGCGGTGGGCATGGCGGCGCAGACCTACACCACCTCCACCAACAGCCTGGTGCAGTTGTCGACGGAGCCGGCGATGCGCGGGCGGGTGATCGCCATCCAGTTCGCCATCGCCCTGGGCGGCACGCCGATCGGCGCGCCGCTGGTGGGCTGGGTGGCCGATACGCTGGGGCCGCGCTGGTCGCTGGGGTTGGGTGCGTTATCGGGCCTGGCGGCGGTCGCAGTCGGTTGGCGTTATTTCGTGCGCTACCGGCAGTTGCGCATGTTCGTCGAGGGCGGACGCCTGCGCTTCAGCGTGTCGTTGACCACCGAGGCGAGCAGGGCTGCGGCGGAACAGCCTTGAGCGGGACAAAAAAAGCCGCGTCCGCCGGGTGTGGTGGCGGACGCGGGAAGAAGCGCCTACAGGGGTGGAGAGGCGCGAGCTACGAGGTCGGTCCGGCGTCCCGGCCGGGCGCGCGAGATATGCCTATCCCGGCGTGAGGCGGCCGTGAATGCAGCGGCCTCACGCCGGTGGCGGTCATTGCGGCGCGATGTGCGTGCTGCATTCCACCGGGTCGGTGCAGGGCGTATCCGCGGCACGCAGGCGCAGCGAGCCGTCCGATGCGGGGGCGGCGGTCACCTGCAGCGTGCCGTCGTTGTAGACCGTCTCGCCGGTCGTCGGCGCCGCATCCGCCGCTCCGGCGGTCAGGTTGGCGCCCGAGCCCATCGGCAGGACCAGGAACTGGCCGCCGGCGGTGGCGAACGCGCCCAGCACGCGGCCGTTGAGATCGTTGACCTGCACGAAGCGCACGCCGTCGCGCTGGAACACATAGACATGCCAGCGCGGGCTGGCGCTGACGTCAGGTGCATTGGGCCAGGCCTGGCCGAGGCCGGAGGCAGGCCCGGTGGCCTGCGCAGCCAGGGGCGCCAGGGCGAACAGGACGAACGCAAACAGGGACAACGGACTGCGCCGGAACGCGCCGCGATGCGTGATGGAACGAGTCATGGCCTTACCCCCTTTCATGGGTGTGGTGGTTACGCGCACTGCACGAGCTCCCCCAGGCTAGCGCCGTCCGCGCGCAGATGCTGCGACGTCTTAGTCCGGTTGGCGCCAAGGCGGAGTCTTTTTACAGACTCCCGCCCGTCACATCGTCTGCACGCCGCTGGCGCGACCTTACCGCCGCCGCGCCAGGGGGGCGCATCAGGGGGCATCGCAGAACCATCTCCCAGCCCAGGATTCCTGGCGACGCAGGTCGCCGGCAAGCGATCGGCATGAGGCCGGTCCGGGGTCAGCCGCATCCGGACGAGAAGGAGGCGCGGACGCAAGGTCCACGCCCAGGGGGTTCATTTATGCAAAGGGAGCAGATGCAATGCGCATGAATCGATTAGGGATATGCGGAGCGCTGGCCGCGCTGAGCTTCGTCGCCGGAGCGGCGAACGCGGGCACCTTTCCGGATTTCGGCTACAAGCCGCCGTCCAGCTATACCGGCGCCTTGTTCCAGTTGAGCCAGGATTATCCGAAGCAGATGCCGAACTCGGCGCCGCCGGCTTTCTTCGCCCAGGTGCCCAAGCCGCTGACCAACGATTTCGAGAAGTGGCGGCCGTACGTGGACGAGGTGAAGAAGTATTGCCTGGAAGGCAATGTGGAAACCGACTGGGTGGTGCAGAAGAACCGCGTACGCCGCTGGTACCACGCGCCGTGGCAGCACTACGGCCCGGATGGCCGCGAAGGCGTGCATGGCCTGACCAAGGAAGCGCAGATCCAGCCGCTGCAGCTCGCGCCGACCCAGAAAACCGCCGGCCAGACCTATGCGGTGGGCATCTACAACGACCTCGGCGGCTACACCTTCGGCCAGGTCTGGAAGGATCCGCAGAATCCCGATCCGCGCTACACCTCCAAGCCCAACAGCTTCCCGAACGGCACCGTGGTGTGCAAGGCGCTGTTTGCCGACGTGGTGCAGTCCGAGGTGCCGTTCCTGCAGAACCCGGTGCAGTGGGATGCGTACATCACCGACTCGTTCAAGTCGTCCAACCGCGTGATGCGCAAGGTCGTGCTGATCCAGATGGACTTCGCCGTGCGCGACACGCGCATTCCGGGCACGGGCTGGATCTTCGGCACCTTCCAGTACAACGGCGCCAAGACCGGCAAGGCGGGCTGGGACAATCTGGTGCCGGTAGGTGTGATGTGGGGCAACGATCCGCAGGACAACGGCAACACGTACAGCAATCCGCAGCCGACGGTCACCAAGATCAACCCCAACCTGAAAGAGACGGCGATCAACGCCAACACCAGGGAATTGCCACCCACCCACCTGGGTTGGAATGGCCGCCTCAACGGCCCGGTGGACAATCCGGTCAGCGCCTGCATGAGCTGCCACATGACGGCGGAAGCGCCGGCGGTATCGCCGATGAATCCGACCTTCCAGGCCAATCCGCCGCCGATGGGTTCGCCCGAATGGATGCGCTGGTTCCAGAACGAACCGGCTGGCCAGCCGTTCGATCCGGGCAAGGCCTTGAGCACGGACTACAGCCTGCAGCTGGCCGGTGGCCTGCAGAACTTCTATGACTGGAAGTGCAACCAGGGCGGCGTGTTCGTCAACGGCGGCGACGCCTGCACCAATCGCGCGAACGTGCGGCTGCAGCTCAATGCCGTGCCGAAGCCGGTGAAGATCTTCAAGGTGACCCGCGATCCGGGCCTGGACGATATCCACTAAGGAAAGCATGCGTCCACCCTCTTCCGAGGGGGAGGGTGGATCCATGCCGGCGCAGGTTGGGGTGAGCCGCAGGCGAAGCCCGACATGGGAGCCTCAAGACGTATCGCAACGTTGGGGTTCGCCTGCGGCTCACCCCAACCTACGCTGGCGCTGGGTCGAGCGAAGATCAGTCTTCGACGAAGTTTTTCAGGCGCAGCAGCGCGGCGTCCCATTGCGCCGCGATCGCGTCGAGCGAACGGCGCGCTTCCTCGATGCGCGACGGCTCCAGTTCCCAGCGCCGCTCGCGCCCCAGCTTCGCATCGCGCACCAGTCCCGCTTCCGCCAGCACCTGCAGGTGCTTGGTCACCGCCTGCCGGCTGATCTCGGTGCCGACGGTGAGCTGGGCGATCGACATCGCGCCGCCGGCGCAGAGCAGGGCGACCAGGCGCAGGCGGGTGGCGTCGCCGAGCGCGGCGAACACCGGGGCCGCGCGCTGCAGCACGGGCACGGCGATGGATTTACTGCGTGTCGACATGGCGGCGGATGTTTTCCATCTGGGCGTCCCAGCCGCCGCTGTTCATGCGGTAGGCCTCCTGGCGGCGCGCGGCCGGGATGCGGTCGAAGCCGGATTCGACCACGCGCAGCAAGGTGCCGCCGGCCTGTTCCTCCAGCGTGAACTCCACCAGGGTGGTGGGCTCGTCCGAGTAGTCGTTGTTGGGATCGATCGCATACGGATGCCAGCGGAACGAGAGATAGCGCTCCGGCTCGATGCGTTCGACCAGCGCCTCGAACACGACGTGTTCGTAGCCGGGGTAGGTGATGTTGCCGCGCGTGTATTGGCCGGGCACGAAGCGCTGGCCGGTGAGCTTGACGCCGAACCAGCTGCCGAAGGATTCGGCATCGGCGAGTGCCTGCCACACGCGCGAGCGCGGGGACTTGAGCTGGACCTGGCGTTCGATGCGGTCGGTCGACGAAGCGTTCATGCGGTCCTCCGAGGATCGGGTGGGGCAGGTTGAAATGCAACTTGGAGGTTGCATGTTAGGTCGCTCGCCGTTTAAATGCAACCAACCGGTTGCCTATGGCCGGGGCCGCTTTTCTGCCTGTTCCCAGTCATGTTCCGCGCTGGCCATGGTGCTAACGTGTCGCGCCGTCGTATCCGCTACACGAATCCCCGCATGACACATCCGTTCCGGCGCGCTCTCGTCGCCATCCTGCTGCTCACCTGTGCGCATTGCGCGCTCGCCCAGACGCCGCGCAGCGTCATGCTGGAAGACCTCACCTGGACCGAGCTGCGCGATGCGCAGCAGGCCGGCAAGACCACCATCATCATTCCGATCGGCGGCACCGAGCAGAGCGGCCCCGGCGTCGCGCTCGGCAAGCACAACGCACGCGCGGCCTTCCTCGCGCGCAGGATCGCCGAGCGCCTGGGCGATGCGCTGGTGGCGCCGGTCGTGGCCTATGTGCCGGAAGGCGCGATCTCGCCGCCGCAGGGCCATATGAAATTCCCCGGCACCATCACCGTGCCCGATGCGGCCTTCGAAGCCACGCTGGTCTCGGCGGCGCAGAGTTTCGCGGCGCATGGCTTCCGCAACGTGGTGTTCCTCGGCGACCACGGCGGTTACCAGAACGACTTGAAGCGCGTGGTGGCGCAGCTGGATAAGGCCTGGGCCGGCAAGCCGGTGCACGCCTTGGTGCCTGCCGCGTACTACCAGGCCAGCTCCGACGGCTACGCCGCCATGCTGCGCAAGCAGGGCTATCGCGACGACGAGATCGGCATGCATGCCGGTCTTGCCGATACCTCGCTGCAGCTGGCGGTGGCGCCGGAAATGGTGCGCCTCGATGCGCTCAGGCGCGGCCCGAAACTGGGCGCCGCCGACGGCGTGTTCGGCGGCGATCCGCGCCGCTCCAGCGCCGCGCTCGGCCAGGCCGGCGTCGATGCTATCGTTGCGCGCACCGTGGACGCGATCCGCCAGGCCACGGCCGGCCGCTGAGCTCACGGGCCGGGCTTTCCCTCATCCCTCGAAGAACCAACGGAACTCCCATGATGTCTCGATCCCTTCGCGCGCCGCGGCTTGCCACTTTCGCAAGCGCGCTGGCCGGCCTTGGCCTTTCCCTCGCCGCGCAGGCCGCACCGCCGGTGCAGACCGTGGCCGGCATGCCCGCCGTGGTCAATCCGGCCAACATGTACACCGAGGCGCGCGCCGGCAACTTCAGCCCGGCGGTGAAGGGCGCGCTCGAGCGCATCTACGTGCCGAACCTGCGTTCGGACACGGTGTCGGTGATCGACCCGGCCACTTACAAGGTGATCGACACGCTGCCGGTGGGCCGCAGCCCGCAGCACGTGGTGCCGGCGTGGGATCTTCAGACGCTGTGGGTGACCAACAACGCCGAAGGCCGCAGCGATGGCAGCCTCACGCCGATCGACCCGAAGACCGGCAAGGCCGGCAAGGCGATCGAGGTGGACGATCCGTACAACATGTACTTCACCCCGGATGGCAAGGAAGCGATCGTGGTGGCCGAGGCGCACGCGCGGCTCGACTTCCGCGATGCGCACACCATGCAGCTGCACAACAGCCTCGACGCGCCGCAGTGCAAGGGCATCAACCACGCCGACTTCTCCATCGACGGCCGCTACGCCATCTTCACCTGCGAGTTCGGCGGCAAGCTGGTCAAGATCGACATGGTCAAGCGCAAGGTGCTCGGCTATCTCGACCTCGATGCCAAGGGCATGCCGCAGGACATCCGCGTCTCGCCGGACGGCAAGGTGTTCTACGTGGCCGACATGATGGCCGACGGCGTCTTCATGGTGGACGGCGACAGCTTCACCAAGATCGGCTTCGTCAAGACCGGCATCGGCACGCACGGCCTGTATCCCAGCCGCGACGGCAGCAAGCTGTACGTCGCCAACCGCGGCTCCAACCACGTGCACGGCGAGCGCCGCGGCAACAAGAAGGGCGTGAACAAGGGCAGCGTGTCGGTGATCGATTTCGCCACGCGCCAGGTGGTGGCCAACTGGCCGATCCCCGGCGGCGGCAGCCCCGACATGGGCAATGTGAGCGCGGACGGCAAGACGCTGTGGCTGTCGGGTCGTTACGACGATCTGGTCTACGCCTTCGATACCGCTACCGGTGCGGTGCGCAAGATCAAGGTCGGCGCCGAGCCGCACGGGCTCGCGGTGTGGCCGCAGCCGGGGCGGTATTCGCTGGGGCATACGGGCATCATGCGCTGAGGCGCAACCGCGTAGGTTGGGGTGAGCCGCAGGCGAACCCCAACATCCATCGCGCCCATTTGCACCGCGATGTTGGGGTTCGCCTGCGGCTCACCCCAACCTACAGCAGCCACGCGGATGTCAGGGCTTCAGGAAGTCGATCTTCTTCCCCTTCGGCAACTGCTTGATCTCCCATTCCGCGCGCGACGCTGCCGCGCGATCCGCATACGACCTGGAACCCAGCAACCGCAACGGCGGATGCGAGCGCGTATACCGCGCGCCCTTGCCATCGACGTGCGCCCGATAGCGCGCCTCCAGATCGTTGGTGATGCCGGCGTAATACGAACCGTCGCGGCATTCGATCAGGTAGAGGAACCAGGGGCGTTCTTCGTTGGGCACGATGGCAGCAGGGCGGTGGCGGCGGCCGGTATAATCGCCGGTCGTCCATCTCGCAGGAACCCCGCCATGTCCGACATCCCCGCCTGTCCGCGCTGCGGCATGGAAAACACCTACCCGGACGGCGACAACTACGTCTGTCCCGACTGCGCCCACGAATGGCCGATGGCCGCCGCCGCGACGGAAGAGGAAGCGATGCTGGTGCGCGACGTCAACGGCAACGTGCTCAACGGCGGCGACACCGTGGTGGTGATCAAGGACCTCAAGGTGAAGGGGTCTTCCATTGCGCTCAAGCAGGGCACGGTGATCCGCCATATCCGCCTGGTCGACGGCGACGCGGAGCATATCGAAGGCAACTCCGACAAGATCAAGGGCCTGGTGCTGAAGGTCTGCTTCCTGCGCAAGGCCTGAACCCGCGGGTACGCATCACGGAAGCGACGCTCAAGAAATCCCGCCGGCGGCCGATAGGGCGGTAATCGTCCATCGCTGCCGCCCGGAGCCGTTCCGCCTCATGCACAAAACGCCTGCCCGCCTGAGCGGCAACCGCGTCGACTGGGACGACGAGCGCCTCGCCGCCCTGCTGAAGAAGACCGAGGGCTGGACCCTGGACAACCGCGACACCGCGGAGCCGCTGGAGGTGCAGTTGCACGTCGGCTGGGGCGCATCGACCGGGCGGCATGCCAGCCTGGTGTGGGAGCGCGATCAGGCCGTGGTGGTGGTGACCGCTTTCGCCATCGCGGTCGGCGAGCACGTGCGCATCGACCGCCATGCGGGCGAGGAGGTGCGCAGCGCCTGGGGCGTGGTGGTGGACGGGCGCGAAGGCTTCCGCGCCGGGGATCGCGAAACCGGCGCCTGGGTGCACTGGGTGCACATGCGCTGAGATCTGCCGGAACGGCGGCACCGTTCACCCAAAATCGGCGCGAAAACGGCACAATCGCCGCATCCCGCGGCGCGCGCGAGGCGTGCCGCTCCCGATCGCGAGGTGCCGCGCCCATGTCCTTCCACAAGCCCCCGTCCAAGTGGGAATCCAACAAGGTCGACTGGTCCGATCCGGACCTGAAGGCCTTGCTCGACCGCTCGGTGGGCTGGACGCTGGACAACCGCAGCGGCTTCGACGCGCAGCGGGTGGAAGTGCATATCGGCTGGAGCGCCGGCGGCGGCCGGCCGGCCTTGCTGGTGTGGGAACGCGGGCAGGCCCTGGTGCTGGAGACGCAGTTCCCGATCCCGAAGGACGAGAAGGTGCGCATCGACCGCATGACCACCGCCGGCCTGCGCAGCGTGTGGGGCGTGGTGGCGGACGGGCGCAAGGGCACCCGCGAGGGAGACTTGGAAAACAATATCCACGTGCACTGGGTGCACATGCAGTAAGCGGGGCGCGCAGACCGGCGGTCCGCACGCCCCGGAGGCTTCAGGCCGCCGCCTTGCGGATCTGCTCGAGGTCGATCTTGCCCATCTGCATCACTGCGCCCATCGCGCGCGCCGCCTTGTCCTGCTCCGTGCCGGTCATCAGCCGGATCAGCTCCTCGGGCACGATCTGCCACGACAGGCCGTAGCGATCCTTCAGCCAGCCGCAATGGCTTTCCGCGCCGCCGCCGGCGACGAGGCCGTTCCAGAAATGGTCGATTTCCTGCTGCGAGCGGCACTGCACGACCAGCGAGACCGACTCGTTGAACTTGAAGATCGGGCCGCCGTTGAGGGCGGTGAAGGCCTGGCCGTCGAGCTCGAAGGCCACCGTCATCACGTCGCCTTCCTTACGTCCGGACGCCTGGGCCACTTCCTTGGTGTAGCGCGCCACGTGGGTGATGCGCGAGTTCTCGAACAGGGATACGTAGAGCCTGGCCGCCTCTTCGGCCTCGTGGTCGAACCACAGGAACGGGGTGATGCGCTGGAATCGGCTGGTCATCGCTGGATCCTCGTGAGTGGGTGGCAAAGACGCCGCAAGGTGGCGTTCCATCCAGGCGACGAACGGCGAAATCGGGAATCGACACGAGGGGACGAAAAATCTGTCCCCTCGTGTTCGGCTCGGCCTATCGCGCGAAATCGATGCCGGCCAGGCCTTGCGCCTTGGCCTGCGCCAGCACGTGGGCCACGGCCTGGTACGCCGCGCCGTCGGCGGCGTTGATGACTAGGCGCGGCGGTTCGGTCTGCTGCGCGGCGACGGCGAGCTGGGTGTCGAGCTGGCTCTGGTCGATCGGCGTGTCGTTCCAGTACAGCGAGCCGTCGGCCTGGATCGCCAGGCGGATCGGCTCGGCCGCGGGGAGCGCCTTGCCGCCGGCGCCGGGCAGGTCGATGCGGGTGCGGTGGGTCACCACCGGCGCGGTGATCATGAAGATGATCAGCAACACCAGCAGCACGTCCACCAGGGGCGTGACATTGATGCTGGAGATGGCACTGCTTTCGGCACGGACAGAGAAAGCCATGTTCTTCCTCCTGGCGAAGCGTCGATGTGGTCGAGCGGAATGCCGCGGCCGTTGGGGGATGCCGGGGCGAATCCAGGTTACTGCGCTCCGCGCGAATCCCGCCATGGGGGGCGCTGCGGCCAGGCGGGATGAACCATCCGGGACATGCCCAGTCTCATCCTGGTGGCGATGAAGCGAGGAACGAAGCAGTGAAGAAACAGCAGAACTCATTCGGTGCGTGGCTGGTGGCGGCGATCGTGGTGGCCGGAGCGATCGCGGGTGGCGTGTATCTATGGCGCAAGGGACTGCAGAACCCGGAGGCCGCGGCGCCTGCGCCGGTTACGGCCGCCAGCAGCGCCGCGCCGGCGGCCGCGTCGTCAGCGATCCGCCATCCGATCGCCGAAGCCGGGCCGGCCGCGGCATCGACCGCGGCACTGCCGGCGCTCGACGGCAGCGACGGCACGGTTGCCGACGAACTCGCGCGCCTGGGCGGCGACGATCTCGCCGGCCTGCTGCTGCGCGAGCAGATCATCCCGCGCATCGTCGCCACGGTGGATGCGCTGCCGCGCCAGGGCGTGGCCACGCGCATCCTGCCGCTGCGCACGCCGCGCGGCGCGTTCGCGGTGGACGAGCAGGAAGGCAGCATCGAACTGTCATCGCGCAATGCCGAGCGCTACACGCCGTATGTGCGGGTGGTCGATGCGGTGGACGCGCGCCAGGCAGTGGCCTGGTACGTGCGCTACTACCCGCTGTTCCAGCAGGCCTATCGCGAGCTCGGCTACCCGCGAGGCTATTTCAACGACCGGCTGGTCGCAGCGATCGACAACATGCTCGCCGCGCCGGACCTCACCGCGCCGATCGCACTGGTCCGCGGCGATACCTATTACCGCTTCGTCGATCCGTCCCTGCAGGGGCTCTCCGCTGGACAGAAGCTGCTGCTGCGCATGGGGCCGGCGAACGCGGCCAAGCTGAAAGCGAAGCTGCGCGAGGTTCGTGCGGCGCTGGTGGGGCAGGGCCCTTCCATGTCCTCGACGCCCAAATTGGAATCCTTCTCCCGCCGGGAGAAGGTGCCGGCAGGCGGATGAGGGTGCGGGCGGAGCGGTGCGCATCACCTCCGCGCTCCGCCCGTACCCTCACCCCCACCCCTCTCCCGGAGGGAGAGGGGCTTCCCACGCGACACTTTGCGAGCTTTCCCATCGCTGCGACTGAGGGTCGCGAGGTAAAGTGCTCGCCCGTTGCGCCGTGCAATGTGGCGCGGCGGACTTGCATTTCTATACTTGTTGGTTCAATAATCCACGCCTCGCCGAGGCTTCCTTTTGTGCCGTCACGCCAGCCAGCGCTGGCCGTTCCGGCTGCACCGTCCCGGCCGCTCGCTTCGCTCTCGCAAGGAACCCCACCCATGAATACCCGGCTTTTCGGGGCGGCGCTCATTCTGGGCCTGCTGTCGGCCATCGGGCCGTTCGCCATCGACATGTACCTGCCGGCGCTGCCGACCATCCGCGAGGCGCTGCGCACCGACGTGGATACCGCGCAGATGAGCCTGATGGCGTTCTTCGCCGCGGTGGGCATCGGCCAGCTGATCTACGGGCCGGTGTCGGACATGGTGGGGCGCAAGCCGCCGATCTATTTCGGCCTGGTGCTGTTCGCGCTGGGCAGCATCGGCTGCGCGATGGCGCCGGACATCCACACGCTGATCGCGTTCCGCTTCGTGCAGGGCCTGGGCGCCTGCGCCGGCATGGTGATCCCGCGCGCCATCGTGCGCGACATGCATACCGGGCACGACGCCGCGCAGCTGATGTCGCTGTTGATGCTGGTGTTCAGCGTGTCGCCGATCCTGGCGCCGCTGACCGGCAGCCTGGTGATCCGCCTGACCAGCTGGCGCGGCATCTTCTGGACGGTCGCCGTGGTCGCAGTATTTGGTCTGGTGCTGGCGGCGACCGCGCTGAAGGAGACGCGGCCGCGCGAGGCGCGCGTGGCGAGCAACGCGCGCACCGCGCTGGCCGCCTACGGCACGCTGCTGCGCGATCCGCATTACCTCGGGCTGGTATTCATCTGCTCGTTCGGCGTGGCGAGCTTCTTCGCCTATCTCGCCAACTCGTCGTTCGTGCTGATCGACCACTACGGCCTGTCGCCCACGCTGTATGGCCTGGCCTTCTCGGTCAACGCGGTGTCCTTCATCGGCGCGGCACAGTTCACCGGCGCGCTGGGCAAGCGCTACGGCCTGCCGCGCCTGGTGCGCAGCGCGGTGGTGGGTTACAGCCTGGTGATGGTGGCCCTGCTGCTGCTCAACCTGGCCGGCATCGACAACCTCGGCGTGATGATGGCGCTGCTGTTCGTCGGTTACGGTTTCCTGGGCCTGGTGATGCCCAGCTCCGCCGTGCTGGCGCTGGAAGAGCACGGCAAGATCGCCGGCACCGCCTCGGCGTTCCTGGGCACCATCCAGTTCGCCACCGGCGCCTGCGTGATCGGCGTGGTCGGCCGTTTCCTCGACGGCACGGCGCGGCCGATGCTGGCCGGCATCGCGGCCTGTTCGGTGATCGCGCTGGTGCTGGCGCAGCGCACGCTGCGCCACCGGCCCGCGCCGGTGGCGGAAGCGTCGGCCGATTGAGCGCTCAGGTCAGCACGGTATGCGCATGAAACGGCAGTAAGGTCGCGCCCGTCCGCGCTACTGCCGGTTCCGCCTGCTCGAGCTTGTCCTTGCTTGCGTCCAGCACCACCAGGATGTGGCCGGAGGCGATTTCGGCGCTGAACTTGCGATGGATCACGTCCGGCACTTCGCTGCCGATCAGCGCACCGGTCCAGCCGCCGACAGCGGCGCCGGCCACCGCCGCGAAGCCCGCGCCCGCCAGGGGCACGCCCAGCGGCGGCACCGCCGCGGCGAGCAGCCCCAGCAACAGGCCGGAGCCGCCGCCGCAGGCCACGCCACGGAGCGCCGACGGCACGAAATCGGTGCGCCCGGTCATGCGGTGATCGGGGATGTTCTTCAGCTCGATATCGTCGCGGGCGACCAGGCAGATATCGCTGTCGTCGATGCCGGCGTCGAGCGCGGCGTGCATGGCGGCGCGCGCGGCGTCCAGGTCGGGCGTGCTGAATACGCAACGGGTCTTCATGGGCGACCTCCCGCCGGCAATCCGGCGCGGTGTGCCCCGCGCGGTGCGGTCATCCGGGCCGCCGCGCGGAGCGTGGCTTCCTGGCGGCTATTGTTGGCCCGCGAAAGTGAGCATTGCGTGCCGCTGGTGTTATCGCTGCGTGGCATGCTCCCCCGCGTCACGAGGCTTGCGCTAAGGTGCGCGCCGATGCACAGCGATTGCCGCCATGACACCGAACGTCTTTGACACGCCCCAGCTGGACCTGCTGGGCGGCCAGACCGAGCCTGCGCAGACGCATCGCCTGTTCTTCGCGCTGCTGCCGGACGAGGCCACGTGCGCCGCGTTCGCGCAGGTCGCCGATACGCTCAAGGCCGGCCAGCCCGGCCTGCGCGCGCGCTGGGTGGCGTCGGCGCGCTACCACGCCACGGTGCATTTCCTCGGCGACCATCCGATGCTGCGCGGCGACATCGTGCAGGCCGCGGTGCGCGCCGGCGACGGGCTGCAGGCGGGCGCGTTCGACTGGACGCTGGACTATGTCGCCAGCTTCCATGGCCGCGAACCTCCCTGCGTGCTGCGTTCCTCCGTGGTACCCGCGCCGCTGCAGGAGCTGTGGACCCGGCTGCGCGAAGGCCTGATCCGCGCCGGCCAGGGCGTGCACCTGTCGCGCACCTTCACCCCGCACGTCACCCTGGGCTACAGCCGCGGCGGCATGCTGCAGGAGACGCCGGTGGGACCGCTGGCCTGGCGGGTGGAGCGGCTGGCGCTGGTGCACAGCGTGGTGGGGCAGGGCGACTATCGGCTGCTGCATAGCTGGGCGCTGGCCTGACGCAGGTCGCAGGTTGGGGTGAGCGCAGCGAACCCCAACGTGGCGGCAGGGTGAGGTTTCCGTTGGGGTTCGCTGCGCTCACCCCAACCTACGACCTGCGTCGCGCTGCGTAGCCCTGCCGAAAGTCCTTGGCTCGCCCTGGCGGTTTGGGCGCACAATGCCGCTCCCAGCCCTCGCGGAGTTCCGTCATGCGTACGACCGTTCTCGCTGCGTTGATCGCCCTCGCCCTGCCGCTCATCGCCTCCGCCGCGCAACCGTCCAAGCCGGCCGGCGCGATACCCGCGAACATCGCCGCCGCCGTCGCCGATCCGGCGCGCAAGGCCGATGCCGCCAACAACGATGCGCGCCGCAAGGGCGGCGAGCTGCTGGCCTTCGCGCAGGTCAAGCCGGGGCAGAGCGTGGTCGACCTGATTCCCGGTGGCGGTTATTTCACCCGCCTGTTCAGCGCCGCCGTCGGCGCCAAGGGACACGTATATGCCGTGTGGCCCAACGAATACGCGCAGGAAGCCGATTCCGACGTGAAAGGCTCCAACGCGCTGGCCGCGCAGCCGCACTACAAGAACGTCAGCGTGCTGCTGCAGCCGGGCAACCAGTTCAGCGTGCCCAAGCCGGTAGACATGGTGTTCACCTCGCAGAACTACCACGACTATCCGGACAAGTTCATGGGCAACATCGACCCGGCCGTGCTCAACAAGCAGGTATTCGATGCGCTCAAGCCGGGTGGCTTGTACGTGATCGTCGATCACGTGGCGGAAACCGGTTCGGGCATGCGCGACACCGACACGCTGCACCGCATCGACCCGGCCATCGTGAAGAAACAGGTGGAAGCGGCCGGCTTCGTGTTCGACGGCGAGAGCGAGGTGCTGCGCAATCCCGCCGATCCGCACAACATCAAAGCGTTCGACAAGTCGATCCGCGGCCATACCGACCAGTTCGCGTATCGGTTCCGCAAGCCGGGCTGAGCGTTTGACGGATTCGCATGACCACCCTTCGTCGGAAGGCTTCGCGCCTTCCGGCGATCCGCGGCCAGTCAAGCCCATCGAGCCCGATGCGCTCGACTGCTGCGGCGAGGGCTGCGTGCCCTGCATCTACGACCTGTACGAAGCGGCGCTCGATCGCTACAAAGCGGACCTTGCCGCGTGGCTTGAACGCCACCCCGACGCGCCGGACAACTAGCAGCCTTTCTCGCGCGGCATCGCATCGAACTGATGCTGCAGATCCTGCTGGCAGCGCGCCACCTGCGCGGGCGCGAAGCGCTTCGGCCAGGCCTGGCTGAGATCCGGCATGGTGTCGAGCACGCCATGGTCGCGCAGCAGCTGCGCCATCGACAGGTAGTGCGCGACATGCAGCGTCCTGCCCAGCGGCGACATCGTCTCCGGCGCTTCTTCCTCGGCATGTTCCAGCAACGCCTGGATCACCGGCCCGGGCATTTCCCAATGGCGCGCCGCGCGCAGCGTGAGGCTGGCGCCGAGCTGGGCGCAGCCGTCGAGGAAGGCGGGACTGAGCGTCTCCGGCGAAGAAATCTCCTCCATGCTCAGCAGATGGATCACCGCACCGGTGCCCGTATTGGACACGATGCCGGCGAGGTAGGCCTCGAACGGATCGCAGCCGGCGAACTTGCCGAGGAAGGCGCTGGCATGCGCGCAGCGTTCCGCGTGATCCCACAGCCGCTGTCCCGCGACCAGGCCGTGCGCGCCGGCGCTGGCCTGCAGGATCGGCTTCATCATGTGCTGCGTGGCCACGCGGCGCAGCCCGTCCTGGCCCAGCAGCACCACCGCGTGCTGCAGGCTCTGGATCGAATGCAGCGTGCGGTAGTAGATGCTGCGGCTCACCCGCATCACCTCGCCGACCAGCATCGGGTCGCGCCCGACCAGGCGCGCCAGCTCGGCGCCGGCCACGTCGTCGTTCTTGAGCGCATGCAGCAGCTGCGGCAGCACCGCAGGCAGGCGCGGCAGGCTGCGCACGTCGAAGCGTTCGCCGACGATCTGCAGGCGCCGCAGCAGGGCGGCTTCGTGCGGGTTGTCGCCTTCCTGCGCGTCGGGCAGGCCGAGCATGAAGCGCTGGAAGCGTCCGGCCAGCATGGCCAGTTCCGGCGCGGGGGCGGCCGGCGGCGGTGCGGGGGCGGCGGCCGGCGTCCTGGCGGGGCGCTGGAACTGGGCGCGCACCAGCGGCGTCGGTGCGGGCAGGGGCGAGGGGGCGAACAAGCGCCTTAGCCAGTACATCGTGTCGTTCTCCCCTGGTCCCGCGGACGCGGCTTCCCCCGCCGGGTTATCGGCTGCCCGGATCAAACCTGTAGACGCGGGCCGGCGCGGATCGCCCGACTTGCAGGCCGCGCCACGTTTTCTGTACCGGCCAGGCTGGCAATGCCCGCGTCCGCCCCCAGATCGGGGGCTCCGCCGCGAGGACACCCCATGATTCCGTTTTCCGTACTCGATCTGGCGCCGGTCACCCAGGGCAGCACACCGGCGCAGGCCTTCGCCAACAGCCTCGACCTGGCCCGCCTGGCCGAGCGCCTGGGCTACCGGCGCTACTGGCTGGCCGAGCACCACAACATGCCCGGCATCGCCAGCGCCGCCACCTCGGTGCTGATCGGCCATATCGCCGGCGGCACCTCGACCATCCGCGTCGGCGCGGGCGGCATCATGCTGCCCAACCACGCGCCGCTGCAGGTGGCCGAGCAGTTCGGCACGCTGGCCTCGCTGTATCCGGGCCGCATCGACCTCGGCCTGGGCCGCGCGCCCGGCACCGACCAGCCGACGGCGCGCGCGCTGCGCCGCTACTACGACAGCGCGGATGCGTTCCCCGAGGACGTGCAGGAACTGCTGATGTATTTCCAGCCGGCGCAGCCTGGGCAGGCAGTGCGTGCAGTGCCCGGCGCGGGCATCGACGTGCCGGTGTGGGTACTCGGCTCCAGCCTGTTCGGCGCGCGCCTGGCGGCGGCGCTGGGTCTGCCGTATGCGTTCGCCTCGCACTTCGCGCCGGATGCGATGGATGAAGCGTTGGCTTTGTATCGCCGCGACTTCCGGCCGTCGGAGCACCTGGCGCAGCCGCACGCGATGTTGGGCATCAACGTCATCGCTGCGCAAAGCGACGCCGAGGCGCGGCGCCTGTTCACCACGCAGCAGCAGAGCTTCATCAATCTGCGCCGCGGCATGCCGGGGCTGATTCCGCCGCCGATCGACGACATCGAGAGTTACTGGACGCCGACGGAAAAGTTCGGCGTGGAGCGTGCGCTGGCGTGTTCGGTGGTGGGCGATGCGGATTCGGTGCGCGAAGGCTTGCTGGCTTTCATTGAACGGCACAAGCCCGACGAATTGATGATCACCGCGAATGTCTTCGAGCATGCCTTGCGGCGCAGGTCGTACGAGATGGTGGCGGCGATTCGCGAAGAGCTCGCCGCGGCCGCGTAACGCTTTTGCCGTCATTCCGGCGCAGGCCGGAATCCAGTAGCGATATCGCCGGGTTTTCGCGAGAGCCTATCCAATCGCTTTCGCGAAAATCCAGCATAGTCGCCACTGGATTCCGGCCTGCGCCGGAATGACGAGCTAATCGCGATCGACCCGCCCCTGCAGCGCCATCGCCGCCGCAGGATTCAAATGCTTCGCCGCGCTGATGAAGTAAATGAAGACATCGCGCGGCTCCGTCTTCGCCAGCGGCGCGGCGAAATGCGGCAGCTCCTCGCTATCCTCGCCACGGGCCCAGCGCCGCGCGCGATCCGCCCACGCATCCAGCGCAGCGGCGGGATAGCCGGTGGGCTCGCCATCCGCCGAACGCATCAGCCGCGCATAACTGAAATCGCCCGTCAGATCCGCAAGGTTCGGATACTCGGGCGAATCGGTATACACGGTGGGAATGCGCTGCGACCGCGCCAGCGCCACATAGTCCTCGCACAGAAAGCTGCGATGCCGCACCTCCAGCACATGCCGCAGCGGCTTGCCGTTCAAGCTGCGCGGCAGCAGGTCCAGGAATGCCGCCAGGTCATCCGCATCGAACGCGCGCGACGGCGGCAGTTGCCACAGGATCGGCCCGAGGCGGTCGCCCATCTCGGCCAGGCCGCCATGCACGAAACCGTCGATGCCCTTGCCGGTGGCGGCGAGGCGCTTGCCCTCGGTGACATAGCGCGGCGCCTTCAGCGAGAACACGAAGCCCTCCGGCGTCTGGGCCGCCCAGCGCCCGTAGGTCTCGGCTTTCTGCGCGCCGTAGTAGGTACCGTTGATCTCGATCGCGCGCAGGTGGCGGCTGGCGTATTCCAGCTCGCGCCGCTGCACCAGGCCCTCGGGGTAGAAATTCTTGCGCCAGGGCGCGTAGTTCCAGCCGCCGATGCCGACGCGGATGCGTTCGGCGCGGGGCGTGGCGCTGCTGAAGAGATCGTCCATCGGCTCGGCTTCGCGGGTGTTGCGGGGCCGGCGATGATGCCATGGCAGGGCGTGAACCCGCGGTCGTGACTTCAGGCACGCGCCGCCGTCCGGGCCGGGGCGTATCCAGGCGCATCGCCGTTCCGGCATCGGGGGATTGTCCATGAAACCGCTCGCTTACGCCTTGCTGTCGCTGGGCCTCGCCATGGCCTCGATGGCCATGGCCGATACGCGCGAAGCCGCGCCGGAGATCTTCGCGCCGGGCGTGGTGTCCGGCCCGGCCAACGAAGACTCGGCCGCGTTCTCGCCCGATGGCCACACGGTGTTCTTCGATCGCATCAGCTGGCCCAACGCGGTGATCCTGGAATCGCACAAGATCGGCCATGCCTGGTCGGAGCCGAAGATCGCGCCGTTCTCGGGACAGTGGCTGGATCACGATCCGGCCATGGCGCCGGACGGCTCCTTCCTGGTGTTCACTTCCAACCGCCCCGACACCCCCGGCGGCAAGGCGCTCGACGGCGTGATGGCCAACGGCAAGGTGCTGCACGCCGCGGGTGGGCACCTGTGGCGCGTCGAGCGCAAGGGCGACGGCTGGGGCGAGCCGGTGCGTCTGCCCGACGCGGTCAACACCAGCACGCGCACTTATGCGCCGAGCGTGGCCGCCGATGGCAGCGTGTATTTCCAGCGTCCCGGCGACGACGACGATTTTCGCCTGTACCGCACGCAATACCGCAACGGCGCCTACCAGGCGCCGGAACTGGTGGCGCTGGGCGATGCGGCCGCGCACAAGCTCGACCCCGCGGTCGCGCCGGACGAGTCCTTCATCGTGTTCGACGCCGACTATGCGGGGAAGGGCAAGCCCGATCGCCTGTACATCGCCTTCCGCGAAGGCACCGGCTGGGGCGCGCCGGTCGACCTGGGCGATGCGGTCAACGCCGGCGATCCCTGGGGTGCGCACCTGGGGCCGGATGGCCACACGCTGTACTTCAGCAGCCATCGCGCGGAGAAGGTGAGCTACCCGCGCACGCGCGAGCAGGCGGAGAAGGACCTGGCGCGCATGCAGGCCTGGGACAACGCCAGCGAGAACATCTGGTCGGTGTCGCTGGCGCCATGGCTGGAAGCACGCGGCAAGCCCGCGCACGGCTGAGTTGGCAGCCGCCCCGGCGCCGCGTGACTTCCCGCGCTGGCGCCGGCGCGGCTTTGCCGCGATAGTTGGCCGCTTTCGCCAAGCTGGAGCCGACGATGTCCCGACGAGTGCTGTCCCCGCGCCTGGCCTGCTGCGCCGCGCTGCTGGCCTTTGCCGTTGCCCCGGTCTGGGCACAGCCGCCGCTGCAGGACGCGGCGCCGGCCGCCGCCGCCAGCGCCGCGCTGCCGGCGCAGCTGCAGGACTTCCAGGCCTACGTCGACAGCGCGCGCAAGCAGTTCGACGTGCCCGGCATCGCCGTGGCCATCGTCAAGGACGGCAAGGTGGTGCTGGAGCAGGGCTTCGGCGAAAAGGAGACCGGCAAGCCGGGTGCGGTCGACGCGCATACGCTGTTCGCCATCGCCTCCAACACCAAGGCCTTCACCGCGGCCGCACTGCAGATCCTGGCCGAGCGCGGCAAGCTGAAGATGGACGATCGCGTGATCGACCATCTGCCGTGGTTCCAGATGTCCGACCCGTATGTCACGCGCGAGATGCGCATCCGCGACCTGCTGGCGCACCGCAGCGGCCTGGGTCTTGGCGCTGGCGACCTGCTGTACTGGCCGCCGACCAGGTACAGCACCAGGGAAGTGGTCGAGCGCCTGCGCGAAGTGCCGCTGGCCACCAGTTTCCGCAGCGCCTACGCCTACGATAACATCCTGTTCGCGGTGGCCACGCTGGTGATCGAGCAGGCCTCGGGCCAGAGCTATGCGGACTTCATCCGCGACAACCTGTTCAAGCCGGTTGGCATGGACGAGTCGCTGGTCGACATGACGTATCTGAAGCCTGGCATGGACGTGGCCATGGGCCATGCCAAGTTCGACTTCAAGGACCTGAAACCGGTGCCGCCGATGGCCTGGGTCAACAATCCCGGTGCCGGCGGCATCTACGCCAGCGTGCACGACCTGGCCAAGTGGATGAACGTGCAGCTCGCCGGCGGCGCGCTGTCCGACGGCAAGCAGCGTGTGTTCAAGGAAGAGAGCCAGAAGCAGATGTGGTCGATGCTCACGCCGATGCGCATCGGCGAGCCGCCGGTGCCGGAACTGGCCGCGACCAAGCCGAACTTCGCCGGCTACGGCGAGGGCTGGTTTCTCTCCGACTATCGCGGACAGCGGCTGGTGTGGCACACCGGCGGCTGGCCCGGCATGGTCTCGCGCCTGACCCTGGTGCCGGAGCTCAAGCTCGGCGTGGTGGTGCTGACCAACCAGGAATCCGGCGCCGCGTTCAACGCCGTCACCTATCGCGTGCTCGACGCCTACCTGGGCCGTGACAAGACCGACTGGGTCGCCGCCTACGCCGCGGCGGTGAAGAAGTCGGAAGACAAGGCCGACGACAGCTGGAAGAAGCACGAGGCCGCGCGCGACAAGCACAGCAAGCCTTCGCTGGCGCCGGCCAGGTACGCCGGCACCTATCGCGATCCGTGGTATGGCGACGTCGTGGTCGCGCAGGAAGGCGGCAAGCTGCGCCTGCGTTTCAGCAAGACGCCGCAGCTGGTCGGCACCATGACGGCCTGGCAGCACGACACTTTCGTGGTGCGCTGGGACGATCGCTCGCTCAACGCCGATGCCTTCGTCAGCTTCACGCTCGACGCCGACGGCCAGATCCGCGAAGCGCGCATGCAGCCGGTCTCGCCGCTGACCGACTTCAGCTTCGACTTCCAGGACCTGCGCCTGGCGCCGGTGAAGAACGCCAAAGAAGGTTGAACCCATCCGGCGGCGGCGCCGAAGCGCTGCTGCCTTTCTCGTCAGGTTTTCAGGGAGAACGCCATGCTGCTTCGCCGTCCCGTCGCCGCCGCGCTGCTGGGCCTTGCGCTCGTCGCCGGCGCGCAGGCCCGCACCGACGCGCCTGCCGCGCATCACTACGTCCAGGTGCAGTTGGGCGGCGCGCAGAAGGCGCCGATCGGCGGCCGCCTGCTGCTGTTCGTCACCAGCGCCGCGGCCGCCAAGGCCGAAACGAAGGACGGCAAGGTCGAGGAAGTGGACGTCAATCCGCTGCAGCCGGACCAGACCCTGGTCGCCGCGCGCGAAATTGCGCGCCTGGCGCCCGGCGAGACGGTGAACCTGGATGCGGACGACATCGCCTTCCCGGGGCCGCTGGCCAAGCTGCCGCCGGGCGACTACCTGGTGCAGGCCGTGCTCGACGCCAACCACAACTACAACTACAGCGGGCGCGGCCCCGGCGACGTGGTCAGCGAGGTGACGCCGCTGCATCTGCCGGCAGCCAGCTTGCCGACCTTGCAGTTGACGAAGACGCTGCCTGCGCGCGAGGCGTGGACACTGCCGCCATCGGCGCCGAAGGAAATGCGTGACGCCGTCGCGGGCGCGCGCGAACACGCGCAGGCGATCGACTTCGTCAGTCCCGCGCTGTCGGCGTTCTGGGGCCGTCCGATCCATATGCGCGGCTGGGTGCTGCTGCCGCCGGACTACGACGCGAAGAAGGCGGAGCGTTATCCGGTGGTGTATTACACGCACGGCTTCGGCGGCGGCGGCGATCGCCTGTACGGCCCGATCGTCAACAGCTACGTGGCGACCGGCAAAGGCGAGATGCCGCCGATGATCTGGGTCTTCCTCGACGAGTCCAGCCCCACCGGCACGCACGAGTTCGCCGACTCGGTGAACAACGGACCGTGGGGCAAGGCGCTCACCGAGGAACTGATTCCCTCGCTGGAAAAACAGTACCGCATGGACGGCAAGCCGCAGGGGCGCTTCCTCAACGGCCATTCCTCCGGCGGCTGGGCCACGCTGTGGCTGCAGACGCGCTATCCGAAAGTGTTCGGCGGCACTTGGTCGACCTCGCCGGATCCCAGCGATTTCCATGACTTCACCGGCGTCGATTTGTACCTGTCCAACGCCAACGCGTATCGCAAGCCGGATGGCTCGGCCAATCCGCTGATCCGCGACAAGGGCAAGGTGCTGGCGACTTTCGAGCAATACGCGAAGCTCGAGCGCGTGCTCGGCGAATACGGCGGCCAGCTCGCTTCGTTCGACTGGGTGTTCTCGCCGCGCGGCGCCGACGGGAGGCCGCAGCCGATGTTCGATCGCGATACCGGCGCCGTCGATCCAGCGGTGGCGGCGTACTGGATCGAGCACTACGACATCGCGCACCGCCTGCAGCAGGAATGGCCGGCGCTGAAGCCGGACCTGGACGGCAAGATCCACCTGATCGTCGGCACCGCCGATACCTTCTACCTCGACGGCGCGGCGCATCGCCTGAAGGCGGTGCTCGATGGCCTGCATGCGAAGGCCGAGGTGCGCTTCATTCCGGACCGCACGCATTTCGACCTGTACGTGCAGGGCGACGATCGTTGGGCCTTGCTCAAGCAGATCACCTGGGAGATGTACGGCATCGCGCGCCCGGGTTCGAAGTTGAAGCCGCCCGCGAAGTGAGGACAAAGCCCCTCTCCCACTGGGAGAGGGGTTGGGGTGAGGGTACGGGCGGAGCGCAAGAGTGATGTTCACCGCTCCGTCCGCACCCTCATCCGGCTGCCGCCACCTTCCTCGCTCCTCAGAGCCGCGCACATCCATGTGCGCTCCCCGCGTGCTCTCCCACGGGGACTACCTTCGGGTCGCCGGAGGGAGAAGGATTCCAAATTGATAGCTCCATGAAAGCGGTGCGCAAGAGCTTGCGAAACAGCACGATGAATGATGAACGCGCCATGCCCCCACGGATGGCGCGTTGTTTTTTTTGATGCATAGTCGCGCCGCGTGCGCCGGTCGGCGCATGTGCTTCGCGGCGGCATGGGGCAACGGGCGGCACCCGCGGCGAAGCAACGGAAGCTCATTCGCGCTGGAGGGAGTGAAGATGAAATCGTTCGTTTCGATCGCAGTATTGGCCGCCTGCCTGCTGGCTGGTCCCGCGGCGTTCGCGCAGCAGGCGTCGGCGCCGGCCGGTTCCACCGGGCAGTGCAAGGACGGCAGCTATACCAATCACGCCACCAAGAAGGGGGCCTGCTCCGGCCACAAGGGTGTGAAGGAGTGGTACGCGGCGGCGGCTGCGGCCGCGGCCACCGCACCGGCCGCAGTGCCTGCCGCAGCACCGGCGCCCGCCGCCGCGCCCGCGCCGCAGGCCGCACCCGCCGCGGCACCGGCGCCCACCGCCGCCGCCGCGCCGAAGAAACCGATGCCGATGCCGCCTTCACCGAACTCCACCCCGGCGCCGGGCGGCGGTCCGGGCATGGTGTGGGTCAACGCGAGCAGCAAGGTCTATCACTGCCCGAGCGACAAGTGGTACGGCAAGACCAAGCAGGGCTCGTACATGAGCGAAGCCGACGCCAAGGCCAAGGGTTATCACGGCGATCACGGCAAGAGCTGTTCGTAAACGCCCGCCGTAGGTTGGGGTGAGCGCAGCGAACCCCAACGTCGCAGCGTTGAGGCAGAAAAGGGCCGGCGTTTCTGCCAGCCCTTTTCTTGTTTGGCACATGTCGCGTGCATTTCCAAAGCCGTCATCCCGGCGCAGGCCGGGATCCAGTAACGACCACTTTGAATCGTGCGTTGCGTACATCCCAGGTCGTTTTGGCAACGCTGCGCCATCGTCAAGCGGTGTCGCTACTGGATCCCGGCCTGCGCCGGGATGACGATCAAGAACCGCCGCCGCATCGCTTTCGCGGCTTACTCGCCCGTTACCACCGGCAGGACAGCGTTGAAGCAAAAAAGGGCCGGCGTTTCCGCCAGCCCTTTTCTTGTTTGGCACATGTCGCGTGCATTTCCAAAGCCGTCATCCCGGCGCAGGCCGGGATCCAGTAACGACCACTTTGAATCGTGCGTTGCGTACATCCCAGGTCGTTTTGGCAACGCTGCGCCATCGTCAAGCGGTGTCGCTACTGGATCCCGGCCTGCGCCGGGATGACGATCAAGAACCGCCGCCGCATCGCTTTCGCGGCTTACTCGCCCGTTACCACCGGCAGGACAGCGTTGAAGCAAAAAAGGGCCGGCGTTTCCGCCAGCCCTTTCCTTGTTTGGTACATGCCGCATGCATTTCCAAAGCCGTCATCCCGGCGCAGGCCGGGATCCAGTAACGACTTGAATCGTGCGTTGCGTACATTCCAGGTTGCTTTGGCAACGCTTCGCCATCGTCAAGCTGTGTCGCCACTGGATCCCGGCCTGCGCCGGGATGACGATCAAGAACCGCCGCCGCATCGCTTTCGCGGCTTACTTGCCCGACACCACCGGCAGGCTGATCGCGCTCAGCGTTCCCGGTGCATGCCACACGCGCTGCGTCGCCTTGCGGTAGTCGCCCGGCTTGGCGTCGAAGATATTCGGCACGAAGGTCTGCGGGTTGCGGTCGTACAGCGGGAACAGCGTCGACTGCACCTGCACCATGATGCGGTGGCCGGGCTGGAACACGTGGTTCACCGTCGGCAGGCCGAAGCGGTACAGCAGCGGCTGGTCCGCCGCGATCGCCTGCGGATGTTCGAAGCTGGTGCGGTAGCGGCCGCGGAAGATATCCAGCGAGATCGGCAGCTCGTAGCCGCCCATGTCGGGATCCGAAGCGATCGTATCCGGATACACGTCGATCAGCTTCACCGCCCAGTCGCTGTCGGTGCCGCTGGTCGACGCATACAGATTCACCTGCGGCGCGCCGCCCACGTGCAGCGGCGCCGTCAGCGGTTCGCTGACATAGGTAAGCACGTCCGGGCGGCCGTCGACGAAGCGCTGGTCGGTAACCAGCCAGCGCGTCCACGCATCGTGGTCGGCGAAATGCACCGGGCGCGGCAGGTACGGCACCGGCTTGGCCGGGTCGGAGACGTATTCGTCGTACTTCGACGCGTTGTCAGTCGGTGCATTGAACGACAGCTTGCCGTCGGCTTCCAGGTACAGCGCCTTCGGCTTGCTCGCGCAGCCGCTGTCGCAGCTGAGCGGCCACGACTTGAAGCGGTCCCAGCGGTTCTCGCCGGTGTTGTAGATCAGCACCGGCGGCGTGCTCGTTTTCGGCGCGCCGTCCACCAGGTACTGGTCGAAGAACGGCTTGAGCACGTCGCGGCGGAATTGCAGCGCGGTGTCGCCGTCCCACTTCAGCGGGCCCAGCGAGGTGCCGTCGTAGTTGACCTGGCTGTGGCGCCACGGGCCCATCACCAGGAAGTTCTTGTCGTTGCCCTTGTCCTTGGGCTCGGTCGCTGCGTAGCTATGGATGGCGCCCCACATGTCTTCCTGGTCCCACAGGCCCTGCAGCCACATGGTGGGCACCTTCAGCGGCTGCTGCGCCATGATCCTGTCCAGCGCCTGGCCCTGCCAGAAGGCATCGTAGGCGGGGTGCTCGTCGAGCTTCTTCCAGAACGGCAACTGCTCGAAGCCGTTGGCGCGCGCGTAGTCGCCGGCGGAGCCTGCGTCGAGGAAGTTGCTGTAGTCGTCGTAGCCGTCGCGCGGCGCGGAGGAGCCCTTGCCCTTCTGCGCGGTCTGGCCGCGGATGTAGTCGAAGTTGGTCTGGCGATACGCGCCGTAGTGGAACCAGTCGTCGCCCATCCAGCCGTCCACCATCGGGCTTTCCGGCGCGGCCACCTTCAGCGCGGGATGCGGGTTGATCAACGCCATCACCACGGTGAACCCTTCGTACGAAGAGCCGAGCATGCCAACCTTGCCGTTGGATTCGGGGATGTTCTTCACCAGCCAGTCGATGGTGTCGTAGGCGTCGGTGGAGTGGTCGACCTCGCTGGCATTGAGCGGGCCGCGCAGCGGACGCGTCATCACATACTCGCCTTCGGAACCGTACTTGCCGCGCACGTCCTGGAACACGCGGATGTAGCCGCCGCGCACGAACACTTCGTCGCCCTGCGGCAGCTCGGCCAGCATGCTCGGCGATTCCAGCCGCGCGGCGCGGCCGCTGGCGTTGTACGGCGTGCGCGTAAGCAGGATCGGCGCGTGCTTCGCGTTCCTGGGGATCACGATCACGGTGTGCAGCTTGACGCCGTCGCGCATCGGGATCATCACCTCGCGCTTGACGTAGTCGAAGCCGGCGGTGGGCGATTCGAACTTGGCGGGGATGTCCGGCGTCAGCGGCGCGGTCTGCGCCTGGGCCAGGCTGGCGCCGAGGACCGCGACCAGCGCGGCGGCGAGAATGGACGTACCGGACAACGAGCGGCTCATCGGCATGAAACCTCCAGGCAGGGCCGCAAGGCGGTCCATCGCGGGCGGCGTGAAGGGGACGGGAGAATGAACGCCGACTTTACGGGCATCGCCGGATGGTGCCCACCATGACTTCTTGCCTATGGCCTGCCTTCCTTCCGGGACTGGCGCCGCATGCGCAGGATCGGATCCGCGGGGCGGCGGCACGCGGATTCTCCAGGCGGCTGCCGGCGAGCAGACGCCGGAGGCGCTGCTGCGCACGGATACCTATCTGCCGCTGCGTAGCGTCCGGCGGGCCTCACGTGGCCGGCGGCACCGGCCCGGGCGGTGCCGCCTGCACGTCGACGCCCGTTCTCGGTTCCGGCGCCGGGCGGCGCAGCACCATGTCCTGCGGCGTCGACATCGGCAGCTGCGCGGCGGCCAGCTTGTCGAGCATGTCGAACAGCAGGTCGCTCTTCACCGCGGCGACTTCGCGCGGGCTGCCCACATAAGCGGTGCAGACGAAGATCAGCGACTGGCCGTCGACGGTGTCCAGCTGCACGCTCGGCTTGGGCGTTTCCAGCGTGGATGGGTGTTCGCCCATCACGCCCAGCAGCACCTTGCGCGCTTTGCCCGCCTCGGTGCTCAGCGGCATCGGCAGGCGGATCTGCACGCGGCCCAGCGCGCCGGCCTGGGTCACGTTGCGCACGTTCTGGGTGATCAGTTGCGAGTTCGGCACGATCACGGTGGAGCGGTCGCCTTGCTGGATCTCGGTGGCGCGCACGTTGATGCGCTTGATGTCGCCTTCCACACCGGCGCCGGGCAGGCTGACCCAGTCGCCCACTTTCACCGGACGCTCCGCCAGCAGGATCAGGCCGGAGATGAAGTTCTGCACGATCGCCTGCAGGCCGAAGCCGATGCCCACCGACAGCGCCGAGGCGACCCAGGTGATGCTCTGCAGATCCACCTTCAGCGTGGCCAGCACCAGCACGAACACCAGCACGCCGCAGACATAGCCGAGCAGGGTGACGATGGACATCTGCATGCCCGGCTCGAGCGCGGTCTTCGGCAGCAGGCGCTGCGACAACCAGCGCTTGACGATGCGCATGACCGCCACGCCAGCCACCAGCACCACCAGCGCCTTGAAGATGTTGCCGGGCACGATCGGCAGCGTGCCGATGCTGCGCACGGCGAACAGCTGGCCGCCGCGGGCGAGCAACTCTTCGGGGCCGGCGCCGTAGGGCGCGAGCAGCAGCGGGATGGCCAGCAGGAGCAGGAAGGCGCGGCTCACGCCGGACAGCACCACCGCGGTCTGTTCCAGCCTTACCGGCGACACGCCGAACGATTCCTGCATGCGCAGGCCGCTGCGCGAATCCGGCGAGAACACCGTCTCGAACACGTCGTTCAACAGATGCATCAGCAGGTACACCGAGCCGACGATCACGCCGCCGCGCAGCATCGCCTTCGCCTCGAAGAAGGCGAAGGCGATATAGCCGGTGACCAGGCTGAGGAAGACGGTGATGACGCCGGCGAAGGCCGCCGCCACCAGCAGGCCCACCCACAGCGGGCGCTTGCCCGGCGCGGTGCCCGCGGCGAGCAACGCGCGCCGCGCGCGGCCCATGCGCATCAGCGCGGCGGCGATCAGTCCGGTCACCAGCAGGGCGAGCAGGCCGTTGACCGCCACGGTGGCCGACAGCGAGGCGGAGACCTGCACGGTCACGCGCTCGGCCAGGGCGAGCAGCAGCGCGCACCAGGCCAGCAGCGGCGGGAACGGGCGCAGGCGGCGCGCCAGGTCGTCGCTCAGCGCCGGCACGCGCCAGGACGGGCGGCCCGCGCTGAGCAGCGCGCGGCCCAGGCCGGCGATGTACGCCGCGATCCAGGCGAAGATCACCAGCGAGGCGGCGAGGCCGCCGATCTCCTCGCCCAGTGTGCCGTTCCAGTCCAGCGCCAGGTACAGCAGGTAGGCGGCGAAGCCGAAGGTCAGCGTGGTGCCGAGGGTGATGAACAGGGCCAGTGCGCTGCGCCGCAGATGGCCGGCCGGCATGCGGTCGGTGGTCAGGCGCAGCAGCGCGCGCTCGAGTGCGCGGCGGCCCACGCTGAACAGCGCGGCGGCGGCGATCAGGCAGATGAAGAACGGCGTGCGGTTGCCGGGCTGCCAGGCCTTGCTCACGGCGGTCCATGTATCCCGTCCGAGTTCGGCAAGGCCGGCGCGGTCGTCCGGCGCATTGCGCGACAGCGAGGACCAGAACGCGAGGCTGAGCGGCGAGGACGTGCGCTGGCTGAGCCGCGCCTCGAACAGCTGGCGCCGCAGCGCGGAGATCTGGCCGAACAGCTGCGCGCTTTCCAGGCTCACCGTCTTGGCCTGCTTGACCTGCGCGTCGAGGTCGGCCTTGTCCTTGCTCAGCTGCCTGCGCTGGTTGGCCACTTCCGGCGGCTCTGCCGGCTGGCCTTTGTCCGGAGCGGGGCCGAGCACGTCGAGCTTGGCCTTGAGCGCGTCCGATTGCGGCGAAAGCGACGCGACCAGCTGATCGGCCTGCTGCTGCAGCGCCTGGGAGCGCACGCGCAGGTCCTGCAGGGCGGCATCGCCGAGCTTGTCGGTGTCGGCGACGGCCTGGCGCAGCTGCTCGAGCTGGCTGTTGAGCTGGTCCACGGTCACCGGCGCGGCGGCCGGCGCCGGGGTGTCGGGCGCGTCCTGGGCCAGGGCCAGGGAGCCGCCGCCGATGGCGAGCGAAAGGATCAGCGCGATGCGAAACAGGATGGACATGCCGGCATGATCCGGACGCGCGTGTGCATGGTCAATCAAGCGCGTGCCTTTCTCTTTGACGGCCTGTTTCTTTGACGGCCTGTTCAGCGCCTTGTCGTCAGGCTTCCCCGATGGACTGGATGACGACCATCGCCGACGCCGTGCCCGCCTGGGACGGCGACGTGGCCAAGGCGCGCGCCCTGCAGAGCACGCTCGCGGGCCAGGTGAGCCTGGTGGAGGACTTCGCCGAACCGGCGCGCATCGCCGGCGTGGACGTGGGCTTCGAGGAACAGGGGGCGATCACCCGCGCGGCAGCGGTATTGCTGGATGCGCGCAGTCTCCAGCCGCTGGCGCACGCGCTGGCGCGCCTGCCGACGCGGATGCCGTATATCCCGGGCCTGCTGTCGTTCCGCGAGCTGCCCGCGGTGCTGCAGGCGCTGGCCGGTCTGCCGGAGCAGCCCGGGCTGGTGTTCGTCGACGGGCAGGGCATCGCGCATCCGCGCGGCCTGGGCATCGCCGCGCACCTGGGCGTGATCACCGGACTGCCGACCATCGGCGTGGCCAAGACCATCCTGGTCGGCACACACGCGCCGCTGGGCGAACAGCGCGGCGACAGCGTGCCGCTGCTGTTCAAGGGGCGCGCGGTGGGGACGGTGCTGCGCAGCAAGCCGAAGGTGCGGCCGCTGATCGTGTCGCCGGGGCACCGGGTGAGCATCGAAGGGGCTGCGCGACGGGTGCTGGCCGGATGTACGCGCTATCGGCTGCCGGAGGCGACGCGCTGGGCCGATAAGTTGGCATCGCGCCGCGGATGAGGCCGACGTAGGTTGGGGTGAGCCGCAGGCGAACCCCAACGTTGCGAAACATCCCACCACGGCGCATGGCAGTGGCTATGTTGGGGTTCGCCTGCGGCTCACCCCGACCTACGTGTGCTCTCGCCGGAATCTTGCCGGCGTGTTGCCCATGTAATGCCGGAACGCCTTGCCGAACGCCGCTTCCGATTGATAGCCGACGTCCTGCCCGATATCCCCGGTACGCCGCCGCGTGCGCAACAACAAGTCCCCGGCGATCTGCATGCGCAAGCGCGCCAGGCATTCGCCCGGCGTCATGCCCGCGCGCTCGCCGAAATGCCGGGCGAAGCTGGCGCGCGACATGGCGGCGACGCGGCCCAGTTCTTCCAGCGTCCAGTTACGCGCCGGATCGGCCAGCATGGCCTGCATCGCGGCGCCCAGGCGCGCGTCGGCCAGCAGCGGCAACAGGCCGGAACGCTGCGCATCCCCGGCCGCATAGGCGCGCAGGGCCAGCGCGAACAGGGCGTGGGTAAGCGCGGTGACCACGGCCAGCGCGCCGGGCTGGCGCTGGCCGGCTTCGTGGCGCATCAGCGCGACCAGGGCCTGCAGCGCGTCCAGGCCGGCGGTGTCGCGCAGCGAGACCTTGAGCGTGGCGGGCAGGGTCGACAGCAGCAGGCTGGCGGAGGCGGGTGCATAACGGAAGCGGCCGCACAGCAGGTCCAGTTCCGCCGGACCGTCCGCGTTGCGGCGCAGCGGCAGCAGGCCGTCGTGCTCGTAGCGCACCGGCGCCCGGCTGGCGCTGCCGGCGAGGTCGCGGACCAGGTGCGGCGCGCCGTGCGGGAACATCACCAGGTCGCCCGCCTCCAGCAACAAAGGGGTTTCGCCCGCGGGTTCGACCGCGCAGCCGCCGTCCAGCACCAGGTGAAACAGCGCCTCGCCGCGCGGCGCCTCGCCGTGGTCCACGGCAAAGCCGCCGGCGAACTGGCAGCGCACATCGAGGTTGCCTTGCAGTTGCGCGAGCTGGATCAGACGGCTGAGGGCGTCCATGAGACGTTCGCGCCAACAATGGAGTCGCGCGAGTATTCAGCGGAGCGGCGGGCGGCGCAACACTGCGCAGCACGGCGGGCAGGCAGGCCCGTCCTTCCCACCATTGAGGAGAACCGCCATGCTCGACTGGGTCCAATACCGCAACGAACTGCTCGGCCGCATCGGCGAGATCGGCAAGCTCAGCCCCGGCACCGTCGCCGGCTACCAGACGCTCAGCAACGCGGGCGAAAAGACCGGCCACCTCGATGCCAAGACGCGCGAACTGATCGCGCTGGCCGTGGCGGTGACCACGCGCTGCGACGGCTGTATCACCGTGCACTCCGCCGCTGCCTTGAAGCAAGGCGCCAGCCACGAGGAAATCGCCGAGGCGCTGGGCGTGGCGGTGGCACTCAATGCGGGTGCCGCGCTGGTGTACTCGGCCCGCGTGCTGGATGCGGTCGACGCGCACGAGAAGGCCTGACGACCCGTTCCGGCCGCGGACTTGCGTGCTGCAGCCGGAACCGATGCAGCAGACGAAGCACCCGAGAGAGATGCATGACATGGAAGAGAAGGATTCGACCCCGGCCACGCCGTGGCCGGTGGGTTGCGCGGGCAGCCGTTGCGCCTGAGCTGGTGGGCGCTGAGTTTTCCGCTGGCCGCCAGTGCGGTGGCGGCGCAGCGTTACGCGCTGGGCCTGCCGTCGGTGTTCAGCCGCGTGCTGGCATCGGCGCCCTGGCCGGGCGCAGTCTGCGCGGGCTGGCGCGCGGCGAGACGATGCTGCGGGCGGCGCCCGCGCGCTGAGCGTTTTGCCTGCGCGCCGCGTAAAATGCCGCCGTTTCCGCTTTCGAAAGGCCGGCCGGTGAATGCTGCCGCTCTGTCCTCCGCGCACGTCGCGCTGGAGGCCCTGTTCGTTCCCATCGCCAGTGGGCAGTTGCGCTTGCCGGAGGATGGCCGCGTGCTGTTCCTCCATGCGCGCGACGGTTTCCGCCTGCGCGAGATGGCGCAGCCGGGCTGGCTCTGCGCGCAGGGCTTCAAGCCGTTCGCGGCGGAGCTGGAACGCAGCGGTCTGCGCGTCGGCGAGCCGGCGGCGGACGAGCGCTTCCCCCTGGTGCTGGTGCTGCCGCCGCGCCAGCGCGAGGAAGCGCGCGCCCTGTTCGCGCGTGCGGTACGGCATGCCGCGCCCGGCGGCATCGTGCTGGCGTGCATGCCCAATGCCGGCGGCGCGCGTTCCGGCGAGGCGGACCTGGCGCAGCTCGCCGGTGCCGTCACGCAGCTTTCCAAGCACAAGTGCCGCGTGTTCTGGAGTGCGCCGCGAGGGGATCGCGTGGATGCCGCGCTGCTCGGCGAGTGGGCTGCGTTCGACGAACCGCGCCTCAATGCCGCGGGTTACTGGAGCCGTCCTGGGCTGTTCGCCTGGGACCGCGTGGACGTGGCCTCGGCGCTGCTTGCCGCGCACCTGCCGGCCGATCTGCGCGGGCGGGTGGCGGATCTCGGCGCCGGCTACGGCTACCTGTCCGCGCAGGTGCTGGCGCGCTGTGCGCAGGTGCAGGAGATCGATCTGTACGAAGCGGAAGCGCGCGCGCTGGAACCGGCGCGGCTCAACATGGAAGCGGCGGTGCGCGAGAGCGGCCACGTGGTGCAGGCGAACGTGCATTGGCACGATGTCAGCTTGGGCCTGCCGGAACGCTACGACGCCATCGTCAGCAATCCGCCGTTCCATCAACAGGGGCGCGAAGACTTGCCGGAACTGGGGCGCGCCTTTATCGCGGCAGCCGCGGCGGCCTTGTCGCCGCAGGGGAGTTTCTGGATGGTCGCCAACCGGCACCTGCCGTACGAGGCCACGCTGGCGGGCCGCTTCGCCGAGGTGCGCACGGTGGTGGCGCAGGAGGGTTTCAAAGTGATCGAGGCACGAGGCGTGCGCGCATGAAGCTGGTCAAGCTGATCGCCAACCTGGGCTACGGCAGCCGCAAGGACGTGGCATGGATGTTCCGCGAGGGCCGCATCACCGATGCGCAGGGCGAGGTGCTCTACGCCGACGACAAGGTCGCGCACGAGCAGATCCATGTCGACGGCGAACCGCTCGATCCGCCGCCCGGCCTGGTGCTGATGATGCACAAGCCGGTGGGCTACACCTGCTCGCGCAAGGATCCGGGCCGCGTGGTGTTCGACCTGTTGCCGCCGCGCTACCGCATGCGCGATCCGGCGCTGTCGACGGTGGGGCGGCTGGATCGCGACACCTCGGGCCTGCTGCTGTTCACCGACGACGGCGCGCTGCTGCACCGGATCATTTCGCCGCGCGCGCAAGTGAGCAAGCTGTACGAGGCGGAGCTGGCCGGCGATCTGCGCGGCGACGAGGGTGCGCTGTTCGCCAGCGGCACGCTGATGCTGGAAGCGGAGAATGAGCCGCTGGAACCGGCGCAACTGGAAGTACTGTCACCGCGCCGCGCGCGGCTGGCCATCACCGAAGGGCGCTACCACCAGGTGCGGCGCATGTTCGCCGCGGTGGGCAATCACGTGCAGACGCTGCATCGCGCCTCGATCGGCGGACTGGTACTGGATGAGCAACTGGCGCCCGGCGCGTGGCGCATGCTGGCGCCGGACGAGGTCGATGCGATCTTCGCCTGAGCCTCAGGACATCGCGCCGGCTCAGGACTCCACGGTCATCGTAAGAATTTGCTGGCGTGCCCGCGCCATTTCGTCCTCGCGGCGCGAACGCGCGCCCGGCTGCCACGAGACCAGATGGAACTCCGAAGCGGCCTTGTGCCTGTTTCTGGCGTCCTGGCCCGCTTTCGCGGCAATCATCCCTGCGATCCGCTGAATCCCGCGTCCGAGTGCGGAACTCATCATTGGCATCTGCATAGTCTGAGATCCCCCCCAAGGGCTGCCCCTGTGCAGCCGTGAATGCATAGTAAACAGAAAATCGGGTATGTGTGTGAACTGTGAAATCGGTTAGGTCGAAGGTCATGCGCCTGTCCGATTTGCGTCTTGCAAAGTCCATACCGATGCCGTGGGAAGAGCCTTGCGTTCTCGCTGCGCCGCCGCGATATCGGATCGACCTCCCCGCCGCCGTGCCGCCATGCAAAAACTGCGTTTCGACAATGCTTTCTTGCGCGAACTTCCTGCGGATCCGGCGCAGCATGTTGCGGTGCGGCAGGTGGCGGAGGCCTACTCACGCGTCGAGCCGACGCCGGTCGCGGCGCCGAAGCTGATCGCCTGGTCGGCGGAGATGGCCGCGGAACTGGGCCTGGCCGAGAACGATCTGACCCGCCCCGAGCTCGCCCGCGTGTTTGCCGGCAATGCCCTGATGCCGGGCATGGAACCCTGGGCGGCCAACTACGGCGGGCATCAGTTCGGCGTCTGGGCGGGACAGCTGGGCGACGGCCGCGCCATCTCGCTGGGCGAGCTGGTGGACGAGCAGGGGCGGCGGCAGGAACTGCAATTGAAGGGCGCAGGGCCTACGCCGTACTCGCGCGGCGCCGACGGCCGCGCCGTGCTGCGCTCGTCGATCCGCGAATTCCTCTGCAGCGAGGCGATGCATCACCTGGGCGTGCCGACCACGCGCGCGCTGAGCCTGGTGCTGACCGGCGACACGGTGGTGCGCGACATGTTCTACGACGGCCATCCGCGCGAGGAGCAGGGCGCCATCGTGTGCCGCGTGGCCCCGTCCTTCCTGCGCTTCGGCAACTTCGAGTTGCCGGCCTCGCGCGGCGACACGGCCCTGCTGCGGCAGCTGGTGGATTTCACCATCCGCCGCGATTTCCCCGGGCTCACCGGCGAGGGAGAAGCGCTCTACGCCGAATGGTTCGGCCAGGTCTGCGAGCGCACCGCGCTGATGGTGGCGCACTGGATGCGCGTGGGCTTCGTGCACGGCGTGATGAACACCGACAACATGTCCATCCTCGGTCTGACTATCGACTACGGCCCGTACGGCTGGGTCGACAATTTCGATCCGGAGTGGACGCCCAATACCACCGATGCGGTGCGCCGCCGCTACCGTTTCGGGCAGCAGCCGGGCGTCGCCTGGTGGAACCTGAGCCGGCTGGCCGGCGCGCTGGCGCCGCTGTTCGGTGGCGTCGAACCCTTGCAGGCGGGGCTCGACCGTTATGCCGACGCATTCGCCACGGCCGATCGCCGTTTCGTCGCCGCCAAGCTCGGCCTGGCCGAGTGCCGCGACGACGACATCGAGCTGATGAAATCGCTGCAGGCGCTGCTGGCCGAGGGCGAGGTGGACATGACCTTGTTCTTCCGCGCGTTGTCCGAGGTGGATCCGTACCTGCCTTCGCTGGAGCCGCTGCGCCACGCGTTCTACGACGAGGCCGGCCTGTGGCGCACCGACGCCGGCTTCCAGTCCTGGCTGGCGCGCTATACCGCGCGGCTGGTGGAGGATCCGCAGACACGCGAGGCGCGCCGCGCGCTGATGCACGGCGTCAATCCGCGTTACGTGCTGCGCAACTATCTCGCGCAGGAAGCGATCGACCGCGCCGAGCAGGGCGACTACGCCGGCATCCACGAGCTGCTGGACGTGCTGCGCCATCCGTACGACGAGCAGCCCGGCCGCGAGCGTTTCGCGCAGAAGCGGCCGGACTGGGCCCGGCAGAAGGCGGGGTGTTCGATGCTGTCCTGCAGTTCCTGAGCTGACCTTCCGCGGCAACTGCTGACGCGATCGAGCGATGTTTGCCACAAGGGCTGGCCGTGTCGTTTCGCCAACCGGCGAAACGATGCCGCTCCCGGATGGGCAGGATGGTGGCCGCCACCTTCCCCCACGAGGCCCATCGCATGTCCCTGCTGCTCGCCATCGGCCTGGCGGCCACGCTGCCCGCAATGCAAACCTCCTATCTGCACGCGGGCGAAGGACAGCGCGTGGCGCTGCACTGCATCGCGCCTGACGGTCCGGTCCGCCACGCCGCTCTGTTCGTGCATGGCGCCAGCTTTCCGACCATGCTCGCGGCCGGTTTCGAATTCGCTCCAGGCGATTCGTGGATGGGCTTCATGGCGCGCCGCGGGTTTCTCGCCTGCGGCCTGGATTTCCTCGGCTTCGGCGATGCCAGCCGCCCGCCCGCGATGGCTGCCGCCGACAAGGCTGAGCCCGTCACGCGCGCGCCGGCAGCGGCGAAGCAGATCGCCCTTGCCGTGGAAGAGCTGCGCGGCAAGCGCCATCTGGACGTCCATCTGATCGCGCATTCCTGGGGCACCATTCCCGCGGCCGAATACGCGGCCGAGCATCCGGGCACGCTGGCCTCGCTCACCCTGTTCGGGCCGGTGGTGCCGACGGGCGCGAGCGAAACGGCGCAGGCGAAAGCGTGGTGGAACATCACCGCGCAGGAGCGCTACCGGCAGTTGCTGTTCGAGGATGTGCTGCCCAAGGGACTGCGCCTGATCGAGCCGGCCGTGACACAGCGCTGGGCGAAGGCGTTCGATGCCTCGGTGCCGCATGTGCAGGGCGATGCGCCCGGCGCTCTGCGAATTCCGGCCGGACCTGCGGCCGACATTCCCGCGGCGCAGGCCGGCACCTATCCCTACGATCCGGCGAGCATCACCGTGCCGCTGTTCGCCGTCTATGGCGACTACGACACCGTGGTGAACGACAGCCAGGCCGCGGCGTTCCTGCGGCGCTTCACCGCCAGCCCGCTGGTGTGGCGCCTGCGCATCGATCACGGCACGCATGTCATGCATCTGGAGCGCTATCGCCATTCGCTCTATCGCAGCGTGGCGGCCTTCATCGATGCGGCGGAGGAAGCACAGCCATGATCGCGGTGATCTTCGAAGTCTGGCCCGCGGAGGGACGCCGCGAGGCTTATCTGGATATCGCCGCACAGCTGCGTCCGCTGCTGGAAGATATCGATGGCTTTATCTCCGTCGAACGCTTCGAGAGCCTGTCGGAACCGGGCAAGCTGGTGTCGCTCTCGTTCTGGCGGGATGAGGAGGCGGTGACTGCGTGGCGCGAACTGGAGGCGCATCGTGCGGCGCAGGCGCGGGGGCGCGGCGGGGTGTTTCGCCATTATCGGTTGCGGGTTGCGCAGGTGCGCCGCGATTACGGCATGCACGACCGTGCGCAAGTCCCCCGCAGGTCGGGGTAAGCCAATGGCGAACCCCGGCAAGGCCTCGCGTCGCGATCGTCCCGTTGGGGTTCGCTGCGCTCACCCCAACCTGCGCCGGTTCGGGCGCGTCGACTGTAGTCAGCGCGTCATTCCGGCGCAGGCCGGAATCCAGTGACGACCAGGTTGGATTTTCGCGAAAGCGATTGGATAGTCTCTCGCGAAAACCATGCGATATCGCTACTGGATTCCGGCCTGCGCCGGAATGACGGCAAAACTCTTGCGCGGCATGGCAGACTCCGGCGGCCGGTTTCGGACGCGAAGATGGCGATGGCCGCTGCGCAAAGAAGTCGTGGATCCCGGATGGCCGTGTGGGCGCTGCGGCTCGCCGGCGCGGCCTGGACCTTGCCCAACACGCTGCTGGGCCTGCTCGCCGGCCTGGCCTGCCTGTGCTTCGGCGCGCGCGTGCGCTGGCGCCGCGACGAACTGGCGCTTACCTTCATCCGCGTGCGCCGGCCGGGGCGCGGCGGCGGTGCGCTGACCCTGGGCAACGTCATTCTCTACACGGGCGACGAACTGGACACGCCCTGCCTGACCTACGCGCACCGCGCGGGCCATGGCGTGGAGTTGCCGATCTCGCTGGCCGCGCACGAACGCGCCCACGTCTACCAGTACATGCTGCTCGGCCCGCTGTTCCTGCCGCTGTACCTGCTGTGCGGCGGCGTCAGCGCGCGCAATCCGTTCGAGCGTGCCGCCGACCGCTATGCGCGCGACGGCGGCGCGGCGTGGTGGCCCTGGCCGCTCAGAGCGGGTAGCGGATCACCAGGTTGATGCTGTTGTTCCAGTAGCCGGAGCCGCCGTTGCTGGCCGAGGCGGCCGAGCTGCGCGCCAGCTGCAGGTCCAGCCGGCCGTTGCCGGGCAGGCGCCCTTGCAGCGAGATGCCGGCGGTATAGACGCCCGCGCCGTTGCCGTCGATCACCTGGCGTCCGCCCGAGAGCAGCGCGCGCAGTTTCCATTCCGGATTGAAGCTGTACACGCCGACCAGGCCGAACTGGCCGGAGCGATAGTTGCGCGGATTGAAGTACACGCCGCGGCTGGGCTCGCTGCTGTGGAAGATGCGGCCGGAGAACTCGCCGCCGATCGCCGCTTTGGTGCCGGGAATGTCATAGGGGCTCAGCAGCACGCGCAGCACGCCGCCGTCGCGATGGTTGCCGTCGTTGAAGTTCTGCCGGTAGTAGGTGGGCAGCACGTACAGGCGCGGCGCGGGACGCAGGCTGACGCCGGCGCTGAACAGGTTGTAGAGCAGACGATGGTCGATCGCCGTGTCGGTCGGCACCGGCGCGCGTTCGGCGCCGGCGGTGACGCTGAACACGTCGCTGGGCTGCAGGGTCCAGTCGGCATTGCCCTGCGCGTAGTGCCAGCCATGGCTGCGGCCGGGGCCGACGCGCAGGTTGACCGACTGGTCCTCGCCGACGCGCAGCTGGCCGGTCAGCGACAGGTCGTCCATGCGGCGCGTGACGCCGTCGTGGTCGATATGCGTAGTGCCGGCGGCGACGCCCCAGCGCTGGGTGAAGTCCTCGCCGGAGGACGGCGCGAAGCGATACGCGGCGCCGACGCGCCAGGTGTCCAGGCCGTCGCTGTCGTGGCTGTAGCCGAAACCGCCTTCCACCTGGGCGGCACGGTTGAAGGCGACGTCGTCCTTGAGCAGGCGGTACTGCGTGCCGAGATAACCGCCGGCGTCGGGCGCGGGCGCGGCGTCCAGGTACGGCTGGCCGCGGTCCAGCCAGCCCAGTGCCTGGTCGGCGCGCAGCAGTTCCACCGTGGGGCGGGTCTGGCTCATCGCATAGGGCGCGACCAGCGAGCGCGCTTCGCGCGGGTAGTCGCGCGCATTGAGCGCCTGCGCCAGCCCGGTGGATGCGGCCTGGCGGGCGCTGTCGTCCGGCGCTGCCTCGCGGGCGATGCGGAACGCGCGCTCCGCGGCGGCGTAGTCGCCCAGCCACAGGGTGGACTGGCCCAGGCCCATGGCCGCGGCAAAGCGCTCGTCGCGCGTGCCGTTACCGGCCAGCGCGGCGGCGAAGCGGTCGCGCGCCTGCGCGGGCTGGCTGGCGGCCAGCGCGGCGCGGCCGGCGTGCAGATCGTCGGCCACCGTGGCGGCCTGGGCATGCAGCGCCGCGACCGGCGCGAGCGACAGCGCGAACAGCAACCGTGGCGTGTTCATTTCGTTCCCCAGCGCTTGCGCATCTTCAGCAGCTCGGCGGCATAGCCCAGCACGCAGCCGGGCTGCAGCACGATGCCGTAGAACAGCGTATAGACCAGCAGCCCCAGCGGGTTATGGCGCACCTTCAGGCCCTGCGCGCGGAACATGCGCGACTGGATGAAGAACATCAGGTAATTGACCAGCCCGGCCATCGGCAGCACCAGCAGGGTCATCGGGCCGGCCAGCCAGTAGATGCCGAAGCAGGCCAGGATCAGGCCGGGGATGAAGACCAGGGTGTAGACCAGGTCCATGTAGGGGAACAGCAGGTTCCACCAGATGAAGAGCGTGCTCATGCGGCGCTGGAACAGCAGCGCGCCGTGTGCCTTGAACGCTTCGATCAGCCCGCGCGACCAGCGCTGGCGCTGGCGGATGAACTGGCGGAAGCTGGTCGGCGCATTGGTGAAGGCCACCGCGTCCTCGCAGTAGCCCACGCGATGGCCCAGGCGCAGGATCGACCAGGTGAGCACGATGTCCTCGCCCACGTCTTCGGGCCAGCCGCCGACCTGGCGCAGGATGTCGGTGCGATACAGCGAGAACGCGCCCTGCGCCACCAGGGTGCCCTGGAACAGGCTCTGCAGGCGCTTCACCGCGGCGATGCCGTGGAAGTAGTCCCACTCCTGCATGCGCGTGATCAGGTTCTGCCGCGAATTGCGCACCAGCACGGCACCGGCCACCGCGGCGGTGTTCGGCGGATCGCTCAGATAACGCTCGACCAGGCGGCGCAGCGCGTGCTTGTAGAGGTAGGAGTCGGCATCCAGCGTGATGGTCAGCGGCTGCGTCGCATGGCGCAGGCCGACGTTGAGCGCATTGGCCTTGCCGCCATTGCACTTCAGGTCGATCACGTGCAGCCACGGATGCGCCACGCTGCGCAGCCGGTCCATGGTGCCGTCGGTGGAGCCGTCGTTGATCACGATCACTTCCAGCGTGCCGCCATAGCACTGGCGCTCGAGGCTGGCGATGGTGGAAAGGATCGAATCCTCCTCGTTGTACGCGGCCACCAGCACGGTGATGCCCGGCAGCTCGGCGTCGGCCACCTGGCGGCGCACCGGGCGGCGGTCCATCAGCAGGCCGAACACCAGGAAGGCGTTCATGAAGCCGGGCAGGATGGCGATGCCGAAGATCATGATCATCGCCAGCACGTTCCCTTCCACCGCGGTCAGGTCGTGCAGCCAGCGGCGCGCCAGCAGGTAGGACACGATCGACCAGGCCAGCGACAGCGCGACGGTGAGCGCGAACTTCATCCGCACCGACAGGTAATAGCGGCGGTGCTGCTCGCTGTCGGCTGGCCTGGCCTGCGCCGTCTCGATGGGCGGCAGCGGGCGGGGGTAGCTGGACCAGTCTTGGGCTTGCGTACTCATGAGGTTTCCCCTGGTAGGCCAGTACAGGCGCAGGAATCCCTGTCCCTGCCGGCCTGGCGCCGGAGTGGAGCGTGTGTGGTTGGTCGGATGAGGCGGCCCGCGTCCCTGGAGCGTGTCGGCTGTCGGCGGGCTTGGAACTGTTTCGCCGAAGAGGTGGCAAAAGCTATGCCATGCGGGGATTTGCCTTGAAATCAAATAAATTCAATGATTTACGTTAAATGATCCGGGTGCGAACCTGAACAGATCTTCCGGAATGTATGCGGCAGGTCACAAAATGACAGGGCCCGACTCGCACCAAAGTTATAGGTCCGGCGCCGCCGGCTTCACCGCCGCGCGATAGCGCTGCCACAGGAGTACCGGCAGCCCGAGCAGCAACAGCACGCCGCCCCACAGCAGCGCTTCCGCGCCCGTGCCGATCAGCGCCCACAGGCTGTAGGCGAGGGCGAGCGCGGCGGCCGTGCGGCGCGCGACGCCGGCGCCGCGGTCGATGCGCCACCAGGCCAGCACGCTGAGCACGTAGGGCAGCAGGGTGGCCGCGGTGGAAAGCAGGATCGACAGGGTGAACAGCGCCACCAGCGACTTGCTGCCGTTGGCGGCGATCAGCACGCTGGCCAGCACGCTGCTGAGCAGCAGGCCGAACCACGGCGTGCCGCGCGCATCGGTGCGCGCGAACGGTGCCGGGAACAGGCCGTCCTGCGCGGCGGCGTAGGGCGTCTGGCCCTGCAGCAGCACCCAGCCGTTGAGCGCGCCCAGGCAGGAGACGGTGGCGACCAGGCCCATCGCCCAGCCCGCAGCCGGACCCCAGGTCTGCGCGGCCGCCGCCGCCATCGGCGCGGCCGACCCCTGTGCCGCGCCGTGCGGCAGCAGGCCGATCACCGCGGTGCAGGCGAGCATGGTGGCGACGCCGGCGACCAGCATGCCGGCCACCGTGGCGCGCGGCACCGTGCGCTGCGGATCGCGCACCACGCCGGTGGGCACGGTGGCCGCTTCCAGGCCCAGGAACGCCCACAGGGTGAGCGCGGCGGTGGCGGTGGTCACGCTCGGCAGCGACTGCCCGCTCGGATTGAACGGCTGGTACGCCGCGCCATGCACCAGCGCCAGGCCGCAGACGCCGAACACCAGCAGCGGGATCACCTTCAGCGCGGTGGTGACCAGCTGCATGCGCCCGGCTTCGCGCACGCCGGCCGCATTGATCGCAGTGCATAGCCACAGCACGGCCAGCGCCGCGGCGGTGCCGCGCCAGGGCGTGGCGTTCGCCGCGGGCCAGATCGCGCCCAGGCTGCCGGCGAAGGCCACCGCGATCGCCGCATTGGCGGTCCACACGCAGGTCCAGTAGCTCCATGCCGCGACGAAGCCGGCGGTATCGCCGAAGGCCTGGCGTGCATAGGCGTAGGCGCCGCCATGGTTGGCCACGAGCTGCGCCAGCCACGCATGCACCAGCGCCAGCAGCAGCGCGCCGCCCATGGTGAATGCCCAGCCGAGCAGGCTGGCCGCACCGTACGGCGCCAGCGCGGCCGGCAGCACGAACACGCCGGAGCCGATCATGTTGCCGACCACCAGGGCGGTGAGCATCCACGGGCCCAGCAGCCGGGCCGGCGAGGTCATGCGTGCGCGCTCTCGCGGTAGGCGCGGCGCAGCAGTTCGTGGAAGTGGTGCACGGCGTTCTCGCGCAGCGGATTCAGCCGGCCCGCCTCGTACGAGCCGGAAGCCAGGCCGCGCTGCACGTCCTCGCAGATGGTCACGTCCTCGACCTGCACTTCGTCGCTGAAGGCGATGTCGGCGGCGCGGCGCGCCTGCGCGGCGTCGCCGGGTTCGGGCGCGTAATAGAAGTCGAACTCCACGCGGCAACGGTCCACGCCCAGCGGCAATACGCGGTTGGTCTGCAGCCGGCCGGGCAGGATGTTGAGCATGGCGTTGGGATAGAGGAAGTAATACAGCGCCTCGCCGCTGCCGTAGAGATCCGAAGCGCTTTCCAGCGGACTGAACTGGTACGAGTACCACTCGGCCGTCTCGGTGATGTAGCTGCGGTAGTCGAGCAGGCTGTTCAGGCCTGGATGGATGTGCGGCACGTGGTAACCCTCCAGGTAGTTGTCCACGTACACCTTCCAGTTGCAGGCCACGTCGTAGCCGACGCGATGATGGAATTCGAAATCGCTTAAGCGACGGCCGGGCCCGAGGCGCTGGTCGATGCCTTCGACAAAGTGCTCGAACGGCGGCGCCTCGCCGACGGCGACGAAGACCAGGCCCTGCCACACCTGCACGCGCACTTCGGGCAGGCGGATCTGCGCCGGATCGAAGTCCGGCGTGCGGCCCATTTCCGGCGCGCCGCGCAGCACGCCGTCGAGGCCGTAGGTCCAGCCGTGATAGCGGCAGCGCAAGGCCTTGGCGCCCTTGCCGTCGCAGCTGGCGATGGGGCCGGCGCGATGGCGGCAGACGTTATGAAAGGCACGGATGGTCTGCTCGTCGCTGCGCACGATCAGCAAGGGCAGGCCGGCGATCTGGGTGACCAGATGGTCGCCTGTCTCGGCCAGCTGCGCCCGATGCCCGACCAGTTGCCAGCTGCGCGCGAATACCGCGCGCGTATCCAGGGCCGGCGCGGCGGCATGGGTATAGAAGCGCGCGGAAAGCGCCAGCGCATGGTCGAGCGCCTGCGGCGCGAGGACATCGGGCGAGAGCAGTTCGGTCATGATGGGTTCCGTCGGCGGCGAAGCCTGAGTATCGACCCGCCGCGCCGACGGCGTGAAGGAGCGCCGCAGCATGCGGCGCCGACGCACGGCGTAGGTTGGGGTGAGCGCAGCGAACCCCAACAGGCGTTTCCAACCTACGCCAGTTGGGTCTGCACGTCGTTGATCGAGTTGCGGATACGCGCGCTGAAGATCGAGTCGGCGTGATGGATCATCACCAGCCGCTCGGAGGCGCGGGTCATCGCCACGTAGAGCAGGCGTGCCTCCTCGGCTTCGTCCTTGCCCGGCATCGGCAGCGAGCCCAGGCCCGGGATGATCACCAGCGGGAATTCCAGGCCCTTGCTGGAATGCATGGTGACCAGCTTGACGGTGTCCTCGCCGGTGGCGAACAGCGCGCGCTTGCCGTCGCCCTCGGCCAGCGTGCTAGGCACCTCGGCGCGCTGCAGTGCCTCGTGCAGCCGTTCGCCCTCCCAGCGGTTGCGGAAGATCACCGCCATGTCGGCCAGCGGACGACCCAGGGTCCGTTCTTCGCGCAGGCGGTCGATGATCGCCGGCAGCTGGTCCTCGGTGCGCTCCACGCGGACCAGCTCGGGCAGGGCGCCGCGGCGGCCGGCGCTCTCGGGCGCGACCAGCGGCACGCCGTCTTCGTCGGCGTCGTCGTGGCCGAGCAGCAGTTCGTTGGCGAAGCCGCGCGCGACGGAGAGGATCTCCAGCGTGTTGCGGTAGTTGAGCTTGAGGATGGTGGTGCGGCCCTGCGCCTGCACGCCCAGGCTTTTCCAGCTCAGGCGCTTGCGGTCCGGCTTGCCGTAGATATTCTGCGCGTCGTCGTACAGCACCAGCAGCGAGTTGGTGTTCGGATCGATCATCTGCACGATCAGCTTGTACCAGTCCGGCTCGAAGTCGTGGCCTTCGTCGATCAGCACGGCGCCGTACTGGAAGCGCGGGATCCGGCCCTTGTCCACGCCGTCGATCACGGCGGGCGGCAATGCATCGAAGAAGCCGCGGCCTTCCGGCGGCAGCGGCACGTGGTAGGCGCTGAGCATGGCGCGGCACCACTTGTGGAAGTTGTAGACCTGCACCTTGTCGCTCAGGCCCCGCTCGCCCATCAGCTGGTCCAGCCTGGCGGCCAGCGTCTTGTTGTAGCAGAGCACCAGGATCGGCTTGCTCAGCGCGCGCGCCAGGTGCATGGCGCGGAAGCCCAGGATCATGGTTTTGCCGGAGCCGGCCACGCCATGGATGATGCGGTGCTCGTCGCCGAGCGAGCGCGCCAGCTGTTCCTGCTGCGCATCCATCACCTTGATCAGGTCGGGAATCTCGACCTTCGCCACCGCACCGGCGGTGGAAGCATCGAACAGGCCGAACTGGCCGGAGCCGGGTTCCACGCGGATTTCCGGGAACAGGTGCCAGCGCACGCGATCGATCTGCGGCAAGGTCAGCGCGGTGGGGAAGACCTGCGGGTACATCGCCCACAGGCGTTCCTGGAAGATCTCCGCATCGACCGATTCGTACATCTCGTCCTGGCAGATCACCAGGTGCGCGGGGATCACCGCGTCCAGCCCGCCCGCGTCGAACTGCTTGCGGCTGATATTGGCCAGCACCACGCCGTAGCCCCACGGCATGATCAGCTTGCCCTCGTAATGATGGCCGGGCGGATGGCGCAGCGCCGGGTCGTGCTGCAACACCTTGTAGACCTCGCTGGCGCAGTCGCGCGCCTGCATCAGCGGGTTGTGCTCCTTCACGCTGGCGCGGCCGGTGAGCAGGGTGAACAGGGTCGGGTCGGCCTGCTGGATGGTGTCCGGCTTCCAGTCCTTCACCTCCAGCACGAGCAGGCCGCGGCGGGGATGGAACACGATGAAGTCCGGGCGGCGCTGGCGCGGGCCGATCGGCACGTCGTACCACAGCAGGTAGTCTTCCTCGAGCTTCTGCTCCAGGCGCTCGGAAAAGCGCTTTTCGCCGCTGGTCATCCGCGACAGGCAGCTGTTTCGGGTTGGAATGAGCGTCGCCACCTTCGCTTCCCTTCTTGCGTGTGGCGGCGACGTTAGCGGATCGCGGGTCGGTGTCAATTCGCGGTTGGCATGGCGGACCGCATGGGACGGGGCCTGGCGGAGGGTGCATGATGGCTGTTCCCACCCCAAGGAGCCTGCCATGGATGCCTCGTCCTTGCCCCAGATCCACGAGCTGTACCCCTACCTGCGCGTGCACGATGCGCAGGCCGCGCTGGCGTTCTACCAGCGCGTGTTCGGCGCCAGCGTCCGGCTGCGCCTGGACGAAGCGGGCACCGGCCGGATCGGCCATGCCGAGCTGGTGTTCGGCGAACACATGGTGCTGATGCTGTCCGACGAATATCCCGAGTACGGCATCGTCGGACCGAAGTCGGTCGGCGGCACCAGTATTACCTTGCACCTGCACGTGGACGATGCAGACCGCCTGATCGCCCGCGCGGTGGAGGCCGGCGCCGAGCTGGTGCGTCCGCCGGCGGATGCGTTCTACGGCGAGCGCGGCGGCACGGTGCGCGACCCGTTCGGGCACGAGTGGCTGATCGGCCATTCGATCGAAGAGGTCAGTCCCGAAGAGATGCAGCGCCGCTACGACGCGCTGATGGCCGGCGGCTGATCAGCCCCAGCGGTGCAGCGCTTCGGGCGGCACGCCGACGCGCCGGCAGGCGCGGCTGGCGATACCGTCCTTGAGCGCGGCACGGAACAGCGGCGACATCGTCCGCAGCGTGCCCGCCGCGATCCGCGCGCGGGTGTGCTGCAACGGCGTGCGTTGCAGCAGCGCCTGCGCCCAGGGCGGCAGCAGGTCGGCGCCGGCGTACAGGAACAGGTCGCGCGACAGGCCTGCCGCCGGTACCGGCAGGCGTACCTTCGACAGGATCGCCAGCACGGTGCGCGAGCGATCGCCGTAGAGCAACTGCGGCTGCACGCGTTCGAAGTATTCGCTCACCTGTGCCTGCGAGGCCGGCACGTCGCGCGCGCCCAGCGCTTCGGCGATGCGGCGCGCCTCGTCGTAATAGCGGTCGGCCGCATCCGGCGGCATGGCGATCCCGCTGAAACGGCGATAGCCCTCGAGGAAGCTGTGCGCCTCGGTGACGTGGACCCAGGTGAGCAGGTCCGGATCGTCCGCGGCATACGGACGTCCGTCCTCGGCGGTGCCGATGACCTGGCCATGGATCCGCTTCACGTGCTCGATCAGCTGCTGCGCCTGCTCCCGCGGCGCGTACGTGGTGCCGCCGACGAAAGCGGTGGTGCGACGCAGGCGGCCGACCAGGTCTTCGCGGAAGTTGGAGTGGTCCCACACGCCGGCCAGGGCCAGCGGATGCAGGGTCTGCAGCATCAGCGCGGCCAGGCCGCCGGCGAGCATGCCGGGGAAGTCGCAGTGCACGCGCCAGGTGGCGCTGTCCGGCCCGAACAGGCCGGGGTCGCCGGCTGGGTGGTCGTAGTCGAGATGGCTGCTGCCCTGCCTGGGGAAGGCGCCGAGCACCCAGCGCCGGATCGAGGCCTGGGCGGGATGGGCGAGCAGCTGAATGGGCGAAGGCATGGCGCGGATTCTAGCGGGTGGCCATGCGGCGTTTGGATGTCCAAACGCGTTAGTTGCGAGCGCAACCGAAATTTCGGGGTTTGCATTCGCCGGATGCTGTGTTATCCATACACGCCATGACCTTCTCCTCCGCCCGCTATTACTTCTGGTTTTACGGCTATCCGATGCCGGCGGCGGAGGAAGAGGCGCGATCGTAAGCAGAACACGACCACTCTCCCGAAAAGCCGCCAGCCTCCACTGGCGGCTTTTTTCATGGCCGCCGCTGGAAACCCCACCCAGGAACCGAGCCATGACGCTGCCCCATACCGACGACCTGCGCATCCGCGCGATCACACCCCTGAGCACGCCCGCCGAGGTGATGCGCGACTGCCACGCAGATGAACTCGCGCTCGATACCGTGGCGCATGCGCGCGCCGCGGTGCACGACATCCTCGCCGGCCAGGACGACCGGCTGGTGGTGGTGATCGGGCCATGCTCGATCCACGACACCGCCGCGGCGATGGAATATGCGCGGCGCCTGCTCGGCCAGCGCCGCCGCTTCGCCGATACGCTGGAAATCGTCATGCGCGTGTATTTCGAAAAGCCGCGCACCACCGTGGGCTGGAAGGGACTGATCAACGATCCGGACCTCGACGGCAGCTTCCGCATCGACAAGGGCCTGCGCCTCGCGCGCACCCTGTTGCGCGACATCAACCAGCTGGGCGTGCCGGCCGGCTGCGAATTCCTGGACATGATCACGCCGCAGTACATCGCCGACCTGGTGGCCTGGGGCGCGATCGGCGCGCGCACCACGGAAAGCCAGGTGCATCGCGAGCTGGCCTCGGGCCTGTCGTGCCCGGTGGGCTTCAAGAACGGCACCGACGGCAATGTAAAGATCGCGGTCGACGCGGTGCAGGCCGCGTCGCAGCCGCACCATTTCATGGCGGTGACCAAGGATGGCCGTACGGCCATCGCCAGCACCATGGGCAACGAGGACTGCCATGTGATCCTGCGCGGCGGCAAGCAGCCCAACTACGATGCGGCCAGCGTGGATGCCGCCTGCGAAGCGATCGCGCGCGGCGGGCTTTCGCCGCGTCTGATGGTCGACGCCAGCCATGCCAACAGCAGCAAGCAGCCCGAGAACCAGCCGCTGGTGATCGACGACATCGCCCTGCAGCTGGAAGACGGCGAGCGCCGCATCATCGGCGTGATGGTGGAAAGCCATCTGCTCGGCGGCCGCCAGGAGCTGGTGCCGGAACAGCCGCTGCGCTACGGCCAGAGCATCACCGACGGTTGCATCGACTGGAATGCTTCCGTCGGCGTGCTGGAACGCCTCGACGAGGCCGTGCGCCGCCGCCGCGCGGGTTCCGGCGTGGCGGGGCGGTTGCGGCAGGCCGTGGGTTGTTGAGCCTGGGTTGTTGGGTGTGGGTTGCTGAGCCGCGGGTTGTTGAGCCGCGTGCTCAGGAGCCTTCGCGGCTGGTCTGGCCGGGATCGATCGCAAGCGTGAGGCGTGCGCGCCACGGGCCTTGTTGGTGATCGCGGGTGATCGCTGCCACCGATTGCGCGCCATGCTGCGAGGCGTAGATGTCGTCCTGGTCGACGGTGGTGCGCGCGAGGCGTTCGCGCCGGTACGGCGCCGTCGCCATCGCGGCCCTGGTGTCTTCTTCGCGGAAGAACACTTGTCCGGTGTGCACGGTATGGCCGCCGCGATAATGGCCGTCCTGCGCCATGCCGCCGACGTGCAGCTTCAGGTGGATGTGGTTGCAGCGTCCGGCGTAGTAGCCCGGAAAGATGGTATGGAACGCCAGCTTGCCGCGTGCATCGGCAAGCTGCGCGCCACGCAGGAAAGTCAGCGCATCGCTGGCCTGCGCATGCGGCGGATGGCCGTCGCCGGGGCGCGGACCGCCTGGAGGCATGGCGCCGCGCGGCGGCGGGCCGGGCGGGGGAGGCGGCATGCCGGGGCCGCCGCCAGGACCGCCGCCGTGGTCGTGGCCGAAGCCCGAATACGCGCCCTGCGCATCGCAATGCCAGATCTCCAGCGCGACATCTTTCAGCGGACGGCAAGTGCGGCTGTCGAGCACTTCGAATTCCAGCGTGAGCGGCAGGCCTTGCTTGCCCTCGGTTATGTCCTGGCGCAGCAGCGCGCGATCGAGGTAATACGGACCTTCCGTCTGCTCCGCGCTGAGCCGGCAGGCCGGCGCGCCGCCGGGCAGGGCGCGCACGCGTGCGAGCGGCAGCGCGGCGAGGCCGCCGAGGCAGGCCTGGACGAAGTGGCGGCGGTTCCAGACGGGCATGGATGGGGTTCTCCTGGGGCGGTGCAACAGGAACGCCCGAAGCGAAGTCATGGATGACAATCACTGCGTGCCTTTCACGACCGCACGCACGCCGCGTGCCCTAAGCTGAGGACTTGATCCGTTCCGGCCAGCAATATGAGCTACGACATCCAGCATCAGCCCAACGAGCGCCGCTTTTCAACCTCGGTCGACCTGGAACTATGCGTGCTCGACTACACGCTGTCGCCCACGCCGTCGGGAGAAGTGATGACGATCACCCACACCGAAGTGCCGCCGCCGCTGGAAGGTCGCGGCATCGCCTCGGCCCTGGTGAAAGCCGCACTGGATCATGCGCGGGAGCAAGGCTGGAAGGTGCGGCCCGCATGTTCCTACGCCAATGCCTGGATGCGTCGTCATCCGGACTACGAAGACCTGCGCGCGGGCTGACGTCATCGCTATCATCGCGGTCGCCCATCTCCAGGAGGACGCGATGAACAGCACAGCCCCCGCCAAGGCCAGGCCCAGGACGCACCGGCGTTTCCACTACCTGCGCGCGCGGCCGCGCCTGATGCTGTCGATGGCGATCTTCGCCGCCGCGCTGGCCGGCCTGCTCGCTTGTGGGACGCGCGCATCGATGGCGCTGCTGCTGGCCTTCGATCTGGCGGCGCTGGTCTATCTGAGCCTGCTCGCCGTGCTGTTCGGCCGCGCCAGTCCGGAACTGATGCGCTGCCAGGCACGCGCGCAGGACACCGGGCGCTGGGGTTTCCTGTGGAGCGCCATCATCCTCACTGCCGTAGTGATGGTGGCGCTGGGTGCCGAGCTGCATGGCGGCGCGGAAGGCGGCATGGCTTCCATCGCGCTGGCCGCGGGCAGCATCGTGCTGTCGTGGCTGTTCATGAACACCATGTTCGCCATGCACTACGCGCATGGCTATTACGGCGACTTCGGCAAGAAGCACGAAGGGTTGCAGTTTCCCGAAACGCCGGAGCCGGACTACTGGGACTTCGCGTACTTCGCCATCGTGATCGGCATGACCTTCCAGGTGTCGGACGTGCAGATCACCAGCCGCTACCTGCGCCGCGTCGCGCTGCTGCACAGCGTGATCGCGTTCTTCTTCAACGTGTTCATCATTGCGTTGAGCGTGAACGTGGTGGCGGGCAAGGCCTGAAGGCGTCGAACGAACGCGGAGTAGGTTGGGGTGAGCCGCAGGCGAACCCCAACATTGCGGGGCACATGAAAGTGGCGATGTTGGCGTTCGCCTGCGGCTCACCCCAACCTACGCCAGGCGGTGGAGGTCAGTCGCGGAAATTGTCGAACTGCAACGGCAACTCCACCTCCGCTTTGCGCAATACCTGCATCGCCAGCTGCAGGTCGTCGCGTTTCTTCCCGGTCACGCGCAGCTTGTCGCCGTTGATCTGCGCCTCGACCTTCAGCTTGGCCTCCTTCAGCGACGCCACCAGCTTCTTCGCCACCGGCTGCTCGATGCCCTGCTTGACGGTGATCTTCTGGCGCGAGCCGCCCAGGTTGGTCTCCGGATCGGCCACGTCCAGTGCACGCACGTCGATCTTCCGCGACACCAGTCGCCCGCGCAGGATGTCCAGCATCTGCTCCAGCTGGAATTCGCTCGGCGCGCGCTGGGTGATCACGAACTCCTCCAGCTCGAACTTGGCGTCGGTACCTTTGAAGTCGAATCGGTTGGCCAACTCGCGGTTGGCCTGGTCGACGGCGTTGGTGAGTTCGTGCTTGTCGACTTCGGAAACTACGTCGAAGGAAGGCATGGATGCATCTCGCAAGTGGAAACCGGTGGGGAAGTGTACGCGGGTAGGGGATAATCCGTCCCCTTGCAGCTAGGGCGGGTGATGGCGTGAAGGTAGACGTACTGGTGATCGGCGCGGGCGCGGCCGGCCTGATGTGCGCGATCGCGGCGGGGCAGCGCGGGCGCAGCGTGCTGGTGGTCGACCATGCCAACAAGCCGGGCAAGAAGATACTGATGTCCGGCGGCGGGCGCTGCAATTTCACCAACCTGGGCGTGACGCCGGCGCAATACCTCTGCGCCAATCCGCATTTCGCCAAGTCCGCGCTGGCGCGCTACACGCCGGCGGACTTCATCGCGCTGGTGGAAAAGCACCGCATCGCCTATCACGAGAAGGAACTGGGCCAGCTGTTCTGCGACGAATCGTCCAAGCTGATCGTGCGCATGCTGCTGGACGAATGCGCGGCGGCCGGGGCGAAGGTCGAAACCAGCTGCGCGGTAGCGCGGGTGCGCAAGACCGAGGAGGGTTTCGCCGTGCATACCGCGCGTGGCGAAGTGCATGCGCAATCGCTGGTGGTCGCCAGCGGCGGCCTGTCGATTCCCAGCATGGGCGCCACCGGCTTCGGCTATGAACTGGCGCGGCAGTTCGGACATAACGTGCTGCCGACCCGCGCCGGCCTGGTGCCGCTGACCTTGAGCGGCAAGCACCAGGAGCGCTACCAGGATCTGTCGGGCCTGGCCTTGCCGCAGGTAGAGACCCGCGTAGGCAAGCGCCGCTTCCGCGCCGGCCTGCTGTTTACCCATCGCGGTGTCAGCGGACCGTCGATCCTGCAGATTTCCTCGTACTGGCAGCCCGGCGACGATCTGCGCATCGACCTGTTGCCCGACCAGGATGCGACGGGTTGGCTGCAGGCTCAGCGCGACACGCGCCCGGCGATGGAGCTGAAGAACGTGCTCGCCGACCTGCTGCCGCGCCGCCTGGCGCAGCGCCTGTGCGAGCTGTGGTTCGAAAGCCGGCCAATGAAGCAGTACCGCCCGGCCGAACTGGACGCGATCGCCGCGCAGCTGCGCGACTGGCCGCTGGTCGCCAGCGGTACCGAGGGCTACCGCACGGCCGAGGTGACGCTGGGCGGTGTCGATACCGACGGCCTGTCGTCCAGCACCATGCAATCGAAGCTGGTGCCGGGCTTGTACTTCATCGGCGAGGTCGTGGACGTGACCGGTTGGCTGGGCGGCTACAACTTCCAGTGGGCATGGGCCTCGGGCCAGGCCGCGGGGCAGGCGGCCTGAGTCACGTTCCATCCACCCGGCGTGGCGCACGGTGGCGCGTCTGCTTTTTCGTATTCCCGTGTTTGAGGAGCTATCCATGAAAGTCGGTTTCATCGGCCTCGGCGCCATGGGCAGCGCGATGGCCAGCAACCTGCTCAAGGCCGGCCACAGCGTGACGGTGTGGAACCGTTCGCCGGAGGCGACCGCGCCGCTCGCTTCGCTGGGCGCCAAGGTGGCCAGCACGCCGCAGCGCGCGGCGCAGGGCGAAGCGCTGTTCAGCATGCTGTCCAATGACCAGGCCGTGCGCGAGGTGGTGCTGGACAGCGGCCTGCTCGAGGAGATGGACAAGGGCACCGTGCACGTCAACCACGCCACCGTGTCGGTGGCCCTGGCGCGCGAACTGGCGTCGGCGCATGCGCAGCGCGGGTTGGATTACGTGGCCGCGCCGGTGTTTGGCCGGCCGGACGTGGCGGCGGCCGGCCGCCTCAATATCGTGGTCGCCGGCAAGCCGGCGGTGCTCGAACGCGTACGGCCCCTGCTCGAAGCGATGGGCAGTGCGATCTGGCCGATGGGCGAGGAGGCGGAGCGCGCCAACGTGGTGAAGATCGCCGGCAATTTCATGCTCGGCGCGGCGATCGAAAGCATGGCGGAGGCTTCGGCGCTGACCCGCGCGCATGGGGTCAGCGCGGGCGATTTCCTGCACGTGATGACCAGCACGCTGTTCGCCGCGCCGCCTTACCAGGGCTACGCCAAGCTGATCGCCGAGCAGCGCTTCAAGCCGGCCGGCTTCGCGCTGCCGCTGGGCTACAAGGACATCAACCTGGCACTGTCCGCCGCCGACGCCACGCGCGTGCCATTGCCGTTCGCCAGCGTGCTGCGCGACAGCCTGCTGGAGACGCTGGCGCTGGGCGACGAGGACGTGGACTGGTCGGCGCTGGCGATGGTCGCCGCGCGCCGCGCCGGACTGAAGGACTAAGGCGCCGCCTTGCGCGCTTGCCGCAGGCGCGCCAGCCAGCCGTCGAGCTGGTTGGCGAACGCCTGCTTGTCGCGCGGATGGAACGCGGCCGGGCCGCCGGTATCGACGCCCGCGCTGCGCAATTCCTCCATGAAATCGCGCATCCCCAGGCGCTGGGCGATGGTATCGGGCGTGAACAGCTCGCCGCGCGGATGCACCGCCAGCGCGCCCTTGGCGATCACCTGGGCGGCCAACGGGATGTCCTGGGTCACCACCAGGTCGCCCGGCGCCACGCGGTTGGCGATTTCCGCATCGGCGACATCGAAGCCGCCGGGCACCTGGACGGCGCGCACGAAGCGCGAGGGCGGCGTGCGCAGGAACTGGTTGGCGACCAGGGTCACCTGCACCTGTTCGCGCTCGGCGGCGCGAAACAGGATTTCCTTGATCGCTACCGGGCAGGCGTCGGCGTCTACCCAGATGCGCGCATCCGCGTGGGCGGCGGGGAGTTTCACGCGTGCCCGTTCCAATGCAGCGTGCCATCGACCACCGTATGGGTGCGGCCGCCGATCCAGATCGTGCCGTCGATGATGCGCACGCGCAGGCTGGCATCGTGGCCGATCTCGCGGCCCTGGCTCACCGTATAGCCGGCGGCCAGCGGGCCGTGCGGCTCGGCGTGAGCGATATAGGCGGCGATCAGGCCATTGGCGGCGCCGGAAGCCGGATCCTCGACGATGCCGACACCGGCGGGGAAGGCGCGCACCACAAGCCCATACTCAGAAGGCATGTCGTCCGGATGCGCGGCGCGCGCGAACGCGCACAGGCCCAGGCTGTCGGTGGCGCGGGCCAGCGCGCCGATGGCGGCGTGGTCCGGCTGCCAGGCGCGCAGGCTGGCTTCGTCGGCGCATTCGGCCAGCCACCAGTGGCGGCCGCCGGCGACATAGGCGGGCGGCAGCGCGCCTAGCCCGATGCCGGACAAGGCGGCGGCGAGCAGCGGATGCGCGTCGGCGCCGGTTTTCTCAACCGTGGCATGCGGCGATTGCAGAAGTAACTGTCGCGCTTCGCCCGCGTCTTCAATGCGGATCGGCAGCACCCCGGCGCCGCATTCCTGCCACAGCACGCCGTCACGCGGCGTGGCCAGGCCGCATTCGAGCACGGCATGCGCGCTGCCTATGCTGGGATGGCCGGCGAAGGGGATTTCCTTGTGCGGGGTGAAGATGCGCACGCGATAGCTGGCCTCCGGCGTCGACGGCGGCAGCAGGAAGGTGGTCTCGACCAGGTCGGTCCAGCGGGCGAAACGCTGCATCTGCGCGTCGCTCCAGCCGGTCGCGTCGGTGACGACGCCGAGGTGGTTGCCGCCGCCGTGGGAAGCGGCAAAGACGTCCAGATGCAGATAGCGGATGGGAGGCATGAGGGGAGGGTGTGGCGGGGGGAAGAAACGCGTAGCCGCGCATCATACGTGGCCGGACGCAGGCGGGCGAGGTCGACAAGGCGCCGCCGGGCGGCCAAGATGCGCGCTTTGCCGTACCCGCGGACGAGAACCGTACATGCTGATCACCCTGCTCATCATCGCCGTCACCTGCATCGTGTCCTTCGTGGCGTTCAACAACGCACGCCTGATGGACGACCTGATCCTGTGGCCGCCGGCGATCGAAAAGAAAAAGGAATACCACCGCCTGGTGACCTACGGCCTGATCCACGCCGACTTCTATCACCTGCTGTTCAACATGATCACGCTGTTCTTCTTCGGTCGCGCGATGGAGCCCAGGTACGCCGCGCACCTGGGCAGCACCGGCTTCCTGCTGTTCTACATCGGCGCGCTGGTGGTCTCGATCCTGCCGACCTTCCTGGCCAACCGGCACAACCCCAATTACCGCAGCCTGGGCGCTTCGGGAGCGGTGTCGGCGGTGCTGTTCGCTTTCATCCTGTGGATGCCGTGGGCACGCATGGTGGTATTCGTCATCCCGATGCCGGCGATCGTCTATGCGGTGCTGTACGTCGCCTATTCGATCTGGATGGACCGGCAGGGCACGGACAACGTCAACCACAGCGCGCACTTGTGGGGTGCGGCCTATGGCATCGCGTTCACCCTGATCATGCAGCCGGACCTGTTCTCACACTTCCTTAGCGAACTGGCGCGCCCGCGATTCTGAACGCGGCCGGCCCGGGTCAAACGCCCGTGGCAGGTGGCAATCCGCTCAGTGGGCATTCAACGCGGCGGGCCTAGCGTGGTTTCATCAAACCGCGAGGTGCGCCATGAAACGCCTGCTTGCCGGCCTGACCCTGGTCGCCGCCACCGCGGCCCTGTCGGGTTGTTACTACGACCCTGGCTACAGCTACGTCCGCAGCTCCAGCTACGTGGGCGACGCGTATTACGGCTCGGGCCGCACGGTGGTCTACGACGACGGCTATTACGCGCCGACCTATTACAGCGGCGGCTACTACGGCTGCTGCTACGCCCCGCCGGTGACGGTGGGCATCAGCGGCGTGTGGTATGGCGGCGGTTCGCGCTGGCACGATCGCGGCGGCCGCTACTACCGCGGCGGCGGCAACTGGCGTGGCGGCAACTGGAGCGGCCATCGCGGCAACTGGAGCGGCGGCCGCGGCGGCCACTGGAACGGGCACGGCCGCTGAGCCTGCCCTGGCCGGCTGAGGGCCGGCCCGGCACAATTCCCGGATGAGCTATCCGGGCAGGCGGTTGCCGCAACGATTGAACAGGCTCATCGCCCTCGCGGCGGTGGGCCTTTTGCTATCCGCCTGCGGCGGCCTGGGCTACTACGCGCATGTGGCGCATGGGCAGGGCGAGCTGCTGTTCAACCAGCGCGCGGTCGAGCGGGTGATCGCCGATCCGGCGACCAAGCCGGCCCTGGCCGGTCGCCTGGAGCTAGCGCAGCAGGCGCGCCGCTTCGCCTCGCTCCGGCTGGGCTTGCCCGACAACCGCAGTTACACGCGCTATGTGGCACTCGACCGCCCCTACGTGGTGTGGAATGTGTTCGCCACGCCGCGCTATTCGGTGGATGCCGTGCGGCATTGCTTTCCGGTCGCCGGCTGCGTGGCTTATCGCGGCTACTTCGATGAAGCCAGGGCCAGGGGCGAGGCGGCGCGGTTGAAGGCGGACGGCGACGATGTCTACGTCGGCGGCGTCTCCGCGTATTCCACCCTGGGCTGGTTCGCCGATCCGATCCTCAGCAGCATGCTGCGCTGGGACGACGACGAGCTGGCCGGCACCATCTTCCACGAGCTGGCGCACCAGCTGATCTATGTGCGCGACGACAGCGCCTTCAACGAGTCCTTCGCCAGCTTCGTGCAGGAGCAGGGCCTTAAGGAGTGGCGCGCTTCGCGCAAGCTGCCGCCGCTGCTCGGGCACGAGCAGGCGGAGGAGGACGGTTTCACCCAGCTGGTGCTGGAACTGCGCGACCGCCTGCGCCAGGCCTACGCCAAGGGCGGCGACGAGGCCACGCTGGAGGCGGCCAAGCAGGCGGAGATCGCCGCCTTCCGCGAGCGCTACCGCCAATGGCGCGATACCAACTGGCCTGACCATCACCGCTACGACGCCTGGGTGGCCGCGCCGATCAACAATGCGCGCCTGCTGCCGTTCGGCCTCTACGACCAGTGGAAGCCGGCCTTCGCGGCGTTGTTCCGGCAGGCCGAAGGGCAGTGGCCGCTGTTCTATGCCGACGTGCGCCGCCTGGCGAAACTGTCGAAGGACGAGCGCGATCGCGAGCTGCGGCGTCTTGCCGCGGAAGTCCCGGCGGGGCCGGCCTAGCCAGCCTGGATCGTTCCCAAAAGGAAACGCTGTGTCGCCGTCTGGACGTCCAGACGGCCAATCCGGGTGTAAGGTCGGGGCTTTCGCGTGGTTGGAGAAGGCCCTTGAAGCTGGTGTCCTGGTGGCTCGGTATCCGTTTCTGGAAGCGCGTGCTGGCGGGCTTCGTGCTGGGTGCGCTGGCGGGCTGGCTGTGCGGGCCGGGCTCCGTGGCGTGGTTCCAGCCGCTGGGCGATGTCTATGTGGCGCTGATCAAGATGATCGCGGTGCCGCTGGTGTTCTTCGCGGTGGTCAACAGCGTGTCGAGCCTGCATGGCGTGCAGCGCATGGCGGCGCTGGGAGGGCGTACCTTCCTGTGGTTCGCGCTGACGGCGGCGCTCGCGGTGGGCGTGGGGCTGCTGGTCGGCCACCTGACCGATCCCGGCCTCGGCGTGGGCCAGTTGACCATGGCCGGCGACTACAAAGTGCGCGAAGTGCCGTCGGCGGTGAAGGTGCTGCTCGACGTGGTGCCGACCAACCCGTTCCGTGCCCTGTCCGAGGGCAAGATCCTCCAGGTGATCTTCTTCGCCGGCCTGCTCGGCCTGGCGCTGGTGAAGATCGGCGAGAAGTCCGCGCGCCTGCGCGAGCTGTTCGGCGAGGCCAACGACGCAATGATCCAGGTCACCCGCTTCGTGCTGGAGATGACGCCGATCGGCACCTTCGGCCTGATTGCCGCGCTGGTCGCCGGCTACGGCTTCGAAAAACTGCTGCCGCTGGGCAAGTTCGTGCTCGCCCTGTATGCCGCCTGCGCGGTGCAGATCGTGGTGGTCTACGGCGGCCTGCTGCTGGCGCATGGCCTCAGCCCGCGCCGCTTCTTCCGTGGCGTGCTGCCGGCGATGCAGGTGGCTTTCACCTCGTCCTCGAGCTTCGCCTCGATGCCGGTGGCGCTGCGCAGCGTGACGCAGAACCTCGGCGTCTCGCCGGCCTATGCCTCGTTCGCCGTGCCGCTGGGCGCCAGCATCAAGATGGACGGCTGCGGCGCGATCTATCCGGCGATCAGCTCGATCTTCGTGGCGCAGTATTTCGGCCTGCAGCTGGAACCTGCGCAATATTTCGTGATCCTGCTGGCCTCGGTGCTCGGTTCGTTCGGCACCGCGGGCGTGCCGGGCACGGCGACGGTGATGGTCACCCTGGTGCTCAGCTCCGCGGGCCTGCCGGTGGAGGGCATCGGCTACCTGGTGGCGATCGACCGCGTGCTCGACATGATGCGCACCATGACCAACGTGACCGGCCAGATGCTGGTGCCGGTGCTGGTGGCGCGCGAGCAGGGGCTGCTGGATATGGACGTCTATCTGGGCGAGGCCGCGCCTGCGGGGGTGCAGGAGCCCGCGCGCTGACTCAGGGGCCGTGCTTGCGCCCGGCCATGTGGCGCAGATAGGCCAGCAGGGCATCCAGGTCGGCGTCGCTCAGCACCTTGGCGTCGAAGCCCGGCATCTTCGCCTGCGGCCAGTGGCGCAGCGCTTGCGGATCGCGCACGTAGGCGCGCAGCAGGTCGGCGCGCAGGTATTCGGTGGGGTTGTACGGCACGTTGAGATCCGGCCCCAGCCTGGCGTCACCCTGGCCGTTGAGCGTGTGGCAGGCCAGGCAGATGTGCTGGAACACCTCGAAGCCGCGCCGCTCGGGGCTGCCCGTGGCCAGCGCGGGATCGGGCGCCATGGCCGGGAAGCGCGCCGCCACCGCGTCGAGCTTGCGGATCGCGGCCAGCTGATAAGGCCATTGCTCCGGATTGACGCCGCCCGCCTCGGGGCGCGTCCACACCACATAGAACGGCCCGGCGCCCTGGCTCTTGCCGGGCAGGGCGGGCCAGGGCTGCTGCGGATCCTCGATCGCCAGCCAGGCCTCGGCGCCGTGGCCATCCAGGACCAGGGCCGCCGGCACCTCGGCCGCAAAGCCGTCGCTGGCGACGAACTGCAGATGGTCGCCAGCCACCGCGCCGGCCAGCAGCGCCTTCAACGGCACGGCGCGGTAGCGCATGGCGCGGCGGTAGGCGACGTCCTGCGGGATATCGATCGTGCGTGCATCCGGGCGCGTTGCCAGCTGGCTGCTTTCCAGCGTCTTCGCGCCATGGCCCAGGTCGATCTTCAGCTCGGCGGCGCCTGCGGGCAGGGCGGCCAGCAGGGCGAGCAGGCATAGACGGCGCAGCAGCATCGGCGATTCCCGGGGGTTGGCAAGCGGCGCATTGTGGCATGGCCCCGGAGCCGGCATGGCCGTGAAAACAGACGGTTGCGATCGAAACAAGATGCGGGATTTTGTCCGGGTTTTCCCGAAACTGGCGGAAACCTGAACCGATCTAAATTCGCTCTTGAACTAAGCCGGAGGCGACCGCACTAATCACCCGTATCGCCGTGAGGCGAAATGAGATGGGGCAGAAGATCGCACCATCGGGGGCCGCCTCTTTTTCTCCCCCTCTTTGTAGAGGACGGCCTGACAAGACCCCGGTAGCTACTCCCCTGGCTACCGGGGTTTTCATTTTTCCGGCTCATGGTTTTTTCTCAGGCTCGCGTTTCGCCGCGAGGCGCGGGGATAATCGGCGACGGCTCGCGCCGCTCCTCCCCCTGTGGATCCCCGATGATCATCCGCTCGTTGCTGGACACCGACCTGTACAAGTTCTCGATGATGCAGGTGGTGCTGCACCACTATCCGGCCGCCCAGGTCGAATACCGCTTCAAGTGCCGCAACCCGGGCATCGACCTGATGCCGTACATCGGGGAGATCCGCGCCGAGCTCGACGCGCTGTGCAGCCTGCGCTTCAGCGAGGACGAGCTGGCCTACCTGCGCTCGTGGCGTTTCATCAAGAGCGACTTCATCGATTTCCTCGGGCTGTTCCAGCTCAACGCCAAGTACGTAAGCATCGAACCGGCATCCAGCGGCAATGGCGAGATCGAGATCCGCATCGTCGGTCCGTGGCTGCACACCATCCTGTTCGAGGTGCCGCTGCTGGCCATCGTCAACGAGGTGTACTTCCGTAACGCCCATCCCGGCCTGGGCCTCGACGAGGGGCGCGAGCGCCTGCGCGACAAGATCGCCCTGCTGCGCGATACGCCCGGCTACGAAGGCTGCCGCATCGCCGACTACGGCACGCGCCGCCGCTTCTCGCGCGAATGGCACGCCGAAGTGGTGGAAGCGCTGCGCGACGGGCTGGGCCCGAAGCTGGCCGGCACCAGCAACGTCTGGCTGGCCTGGAAGCTGGGCCTGACCCCGCTGGGCACGCTGGCGCATGAGTACCTGCAGGCGCACCAGGCGCTGGGTCCGCGCCTGCGCGACTCGCAGGTGGCGGCGCTGGAAACCTGGGCGAAGGAATACCGCGGCGACCTCGGCATCGCGCTGTCCGATGTCTACGGCCTCAACGCCTTCCTGCGCGATTTCGACATGTACTTCTGCAAGCTGTTCGACGGCACCCGCCACGATTCCGGCGACCCGTTCGCCTGGGGCGAGCGCGTGCTGGCGCATTACCGCGCCAACCGCGTGGACCCGAGCAGCAAGGTGCTGGTCTTCAGCGACGGCCTGGACATCCCCAAGGTGATGCAGCTGTACGAGCACTTCCGTGGCCGCTGCCTGCTGGCCTTCGGCGTCGGCACCAACCTCACCAACGACGTGGGCCCGACGCCGCTGAACATCGTGATCAAGATGATCCGCTGCAACGGCCAGCCGGTGGCCAAGCTCAGCGATTCGCCGGGCAAGAACATGTGCGAGGACAAGGCCTACGTGACCTATCTCCGGCAGGTGTTCGAGATTCCCGTGCCGGTCGAAGAGGGGGCCTGAGAGACCGGCTGTAATTTGCTACACGCTCGTCATTCCGGCGCAGGCCGGAATCCAGTGCCAACACGCTAAATGGAGCGGATACGCCTAAAGATGCGCTCTTGAAGTTTATCGCGACAACCAAGCGCCATCGCCACTGGATTCCGGCCTGCGCCGGAATGACGAGCAAAGAAAACGCCGGGCACTGCCCGGCGTTTTCGCATGACGGAGAAGGCGCCGCTCAGAACGCCGGCAACACCGCCCCCTGGTACTTCTGCTCGATGAAGGCCTTGATCTCGGGGCTGGTCAGCGCCTTGGCCAGCTTCTGCACGCGCGGGTCGTCCTTGTTGTCGGGACGGCCGACCAGGTAGTTCACGTAGGGCGAGTCCTTGCCCTCGATCAGCAGCGCATCCCTGGTCGGATTGAGGCCGGCGGCCAGCGCGTAGTTGGTATTGATCAGCGCCAGGTCCACCTCGTCCAGCGTGCGCGGCAGCATCGCCGCTTCCAGCTCGCGGAACTTCAGGTGCTTGGGGTTGGCGGTGATGTCCTTCTGCGTGGCCAGCTCGTCGTTCGGGTTCTTCAAGGTGATGATCCCGTGGCGCGCGAGCAGGAGCAGGGCGCGGCTGTTGTTGCTGGGGTCGTTCGGCAGGGTGACGGTGGCGCCGTCGGACAGCTCGGCGATGTTCTTGAGCTTGCGCGAGTAGGCGCCGAACGGCTCGATGTGCACGCCGGTAACGATGGTCAGCTGGGTGCCGCGCTGGCGGTTGAATTCGTCCAGGTAGGGCTTGGTCTGGAAGTAGTTCAGGTCGATGGCCTTCTCGGCCACCTGGGTATTGGGCTGTACGTAGTCGGCGAAGACCTTGATCTCCAGGTCCACGCCTTCCTTGGCCAGCAGCGGCTTGACCTGCTTGAGGATCTCCGCGTGCGGCACGGCGGTGGCGGCGACCACCAGTTTCTGGCCGCCGGCGGTGGCATCGCCGGAACCGGAGGACGAGCAGCCGGCCAGCGCGAGCAGGGCGGCCAGGGCGGCGAGCAGCTTCTTCATGGGGCGGGATCCTTGTGCGACGCACCAGAATAGCCGTCTATATGCCTTTGAGGGAATAGGGAAACGGGAATAGGGGAGTGCAAACACCGCAAGCTTGCAGCGCCGCTCTTCCTATTCCCGATTTCCTACTGGCGATTTCCCGCAAAGCGGGCCACCACGCGGTCGCCGACCATCTGCAGCAGCTGCACCAGCACGATCAGCAGCACCACGGTGACGAACATGTAGTCCGACTTGTAGCTCAGGTAACCGTAGCGATAAGCCAGGTCGCCCAGGCCGCCGGCGCCGATCGCGCCGCCCATGGCGGTATAACCGACCAGGGCGATGGCGGTGACCGTGGTGCCGGCGATCAGGCCGCCGCGGGCCTCCGGCAGCAGCACGTGGCGCACGATCTGCCAGGTGCTGGCGCCCATCGCCTGGCTGGCCTCGATCACGCCGCGCTGCACTTCGCGCAGCGCCGTCTCGACCAGGCGCGCGAAGAACGGCGCCGCGCCGATCACCAGCGGCGGGATCGCGCCGCGGATGCCGAGCTTGGTGCCGACCAGCACATAGGTCAGCGGCATCAGCACGATCATCAGGATGATGAAGGGAATCGAACGCAGGATGTTCACCACCAGCGACAGCGCCGCATACAGCTTGGGCATCTCGCGCAGCTGGCCCTTGCCGGTGAGATACAGCAGCACGCCCAGCGGCAGGCCGATCAGCACGGTCAGCGCGAGCGAACCGCCGAGCATCAGCAGGGTGTCGATGCAGGCGTGGCCGAGCTCGGCCCAGTCGTCGATGTTCGGAAACAGGCTTTGCAGCAGCGGCGCGCTCATCGGTTCAGTTCCTCGATCTCGATGCCGGCGGCGCGCAGCGCCACCAGCGCCTGGTCCACGCCGCTGCCCTGCATGGCCAGCGTGAGCTGGCCGTAGGGCAGGTCCTTGATGCGGTCGATGCGGCCGGCCAGGATGTTGAAGTCCACGCCGGTATCGCGCGCCACGCGGCCCAGCGCAGGCGTCCAGGTGGCTTCGCCGCGGAAGGACAGGCGCAGGATGCGGCCCGGCACATGGGTATACGGAGCCAGTTCGCCGGCGGCTTCCTCCGGCAGCGCTTCGTTGACGAAACGCCGCGTGGTCGGATGCCGCGGATGCAGGAACACGTCCGCCACCGCGCCGTGCTCGACGATGCGGCCGGCGTCCAGCACCGCCACGCGGTCGCACACGCGGCGCACCACGTCCATCTCGTGGGTGATCAGCACGATGGTGAGTTTCAGCTCGCGGTTGATCTCGGCCAGCAGTTCCAGCACCGAGGCGGTGGTCTGCGGATCCAGCGCGCTGGTGGCCTCGTCGCACAGCAGGATGGACGGCCGGTTGGCGAGTGCGCGGGCGATGCCCACGCGCTGCTTCTGGCCACCCGAAAGTTGCGCGGGGTATTTGCTGGCATGCGCCTCCAGGCCCACGCGGCGCAGCAGCTCGTCCACTCGCGTCTTGATCTTGCCGGCGTCGGTTTCGCCGGCCAGGCGCAGCGGAAAGGCGATGTTGTCCGCCACCGTCTGCGAGCTGAGCAGGTTGAAGTGCTGGAAGATCATGCCGATGCGCCGCCGCTGCGCGCGCAGGGCGGCATCGCCCAGCGCGGTCATCTCGGTGCCGTCGATCAGGATGCTGCCGCCGCTGGGGCGTTCGAGCAGGTTGATCAGCCGGATCAGCGTGGACTTGCCCGCGCCCGAATGCCCGATGATGCCGAACACCTCGCCGTCGGCGATGTCCAGGCTGAAAGGCTGCAGGGCGGGGATGTCCTTGCCGTCGACGCGGTAGGACTTGTGGACATCGACGAAGCGGATCACGACGGGCCTTGGACAGTGACCGGAAGCGGCATTCTATGCCAGCTGGACCGGGCGGCGTAGACTGCCGGGACCTCTACCGGAGCTTCGCCATGACCACGGCCTACGACTTCAGCGCGCGCGACATCGACGGCAACGAGCGCTCACTTGCCGAATGGCGCGGCAAGACCCTGCTGATCGTCAACGTCGCCTCCAAGTGCGGCTTCACTCCGCAGTACGAAGGGCTGGAGCAGCTGTGGCGCGCCGGCCGCGACAAGGACCTGGTGGTGCTGGGCTTCCCCTGCGACCAGTTCGGCCACCAGGAACCGGGCGACGAGGCCGAGATCAAGAACTTCTGCAGCCTCAGCTACGACGTGACCTTCCCGATGTTCGCCAAGATCGAGGTCAACGGCGACGGCACGCATCCGCTCTACCAGTGGCTGAAGAGCGAGGGCAAGGGCATCCTCGGCAGCGAGTCGATCAAGTGGAACTTCACCAAGTTCCTGGTCGGCCCGGACGGCCAGGTGGTGAAGCGCTACGCGCCCACCGACACGCCGGCCAGGATCGGCAAGGACGTCAAGGTTCAGTTGGCCGGCTGAGCGGCCACCGCGCCGGTCTTTTCCGGCACCGGTGCCTGCGCCGGCAGCCCGGCCAGCATCTGCGCGATCGCATCGATGTCGCGGCTGGCGCTGGGTGCGCCGGCCGGCGGGTCGTAATTGTTGAGCATGATGGCGAAGGCCAGGCGCTCGCCGCCGGCGGTAGTGACGTAGCCGGCCATGCAGTGCACCAGCGACATGCTGCCGGTCTTGGCGCGCAGGTTGTTGTTGGCCGGCGTGTCGCGCATGCGCCACTGCAGGGTGCCGTCCACGCCGGCGATCGGCAGCGCATCGAACAGCACGTGCGCGTACGACTGCGCGGCGAGGAAAGACAGCAGGCGCGTCATCGAGGCCGGCGTGCTCAGGTCGCGGCGCGACAGGCCGGTGCCTTCCTCGATCACCGTGCTGCCCGGCGGCAGCCCCATCTGCTCCAGCAGCTGGCGCAGGCCGCGCAGGCCCCAGTTCTCGGTGGTGAGGAAGCCGGTCGGCGGCGACGCGGCCTGCATCGCCGCGGCCTGCGCGCGCACGCCGGCGATCAGCAGCAGGTTCTGCAGGTACAGGTTCTGCGAGCGCTTCAGGCCGCGCTGCACGATCTCGGCCAGCGGCGGCGATTGCACTTCGGCGATCAGCCTGGCGTCGTCGCGCAGCTCGTCGCTGTTCTGCGGCCAGTGCAGCGCGCGCACGCCGCCCTGCACGGCGACGCCGTGCCGCATCAGCGCGGCACGCAGTTGCTCGCCGGCGAGCAGGGCCGGGTCGAACACGGCGAGCTTGAAGCGCTGCGCCGTGCTGCGCGCGGCGATATGGCCGAAGGCGTACAGCGTGCGGTCGCCCGGCGCGCGGTAGAGATTGATGTCGTTGCGCACGCCGTGCGCACTGGTGGCGATGCGGTTGGCGACCTCGGGCAAGGCGTCGGCGGGATTCTGCGTGACCACCGCCGGCCGCCCTTCGGCGCCGGGCGCGACGGTCACGTCGACCTGGTTCTCCTGCACGCTCAGTGCGGAGGACGGCACGGCGAACCAGCTCTGCAGGTCCGCCGCTTCCCAGCCCGAGCCCATCGCCGGGCTGGCGAAATAGCTGTCGTCCGCGACGATGCCGCCCTTGACCGTGCGGATGCCGCGCGCGGCCGCCTGCTGCGCCATGCGGTCCGCCCAGTCCGCGGTCGACGCATCCGCACCCAGGGTGGGATCGCCCATGCCGTAGAGCAGCAGCGGGCCGTCCAGCACGCCGTTGCGCACGTGCTCGTGAGCGAGCAGGCGGGTCGGGATGCGGTAGTCCGGGCCCAGCTCGCTCAGTGCCAGCGCGGCGGTGAACAGCTTGGCGGTGGACGCGGTCTGGTACAGGCGATCGCCGTCGTGCTCGTAGAGCGTGCGGCCGGTGTCCAGCGAGACCACCGCGATGCCCCAGCGCGCGCCGGCAAAGCGCGGCTGCGCGATCTGCGCTTCGATGCGGGAGGCCAGCGACAACGCTTCGCCGGCGTGTGCCGCGGTGCCGAGCAGCAGCGCTGCGGCCACGGCGAGCAGGCGGCCAATCCTTGGGCGGTCAGTCAGGATGTCCTTCATGCCGCGCAGTTTACGCAGCCTCGTGCAGGCGTGGCAGCGGCGCGACCCACGCGCCGCGCCGGCGCAGCCCCCAGGCGATCCAGCCCAGTCCGGCGCCGCGCACCGCCATGAAGGCGAGAAAGGCCAGCCACAAGCCGTCATTGCCCCAGCCGCGCGCGGCCCAGGCGAGCAGGGCGAACAGCGCCACCGCCACCAGCATGCCGTCGCGCATCTCCCGTCCGCGCGTGGCGCCGATGAACAGGCCATCGAGCAGATAGCTCCACACCGACACCACCGGCAGCGCGGCCAGCCAGGGCAGCGCGCCGTAGGCTACGGCGCGCACTTCCGGCAGGCTGGTCTGCACATTCACGAACAGATGGCCGGCGCCGGCGAACAGCAGCGCACAGGCCACGCTGCCCAGCAACGACCAACCGCCCGCCACCACCAGCGCGCGGCGCAGCGCCAGTGGATCGCGCGCGCCGATGGCGTGGCCGCACAGCGCCTCCACTGCATTGGCGAGGCCGTCCAGGCCGAACGCGGTCAGCATCAGCCCGTTGAGCAGCAGGGCGTTGGCAGCCACGGTGGCGTCGCCCAATCGCGCGCCGAGCAGCGAGATGCTGAAGAACACGCCTTCCAGCGCCAGCGTGCGGATGAAGATGTCGCGGCTGACCATCAGCAGTGGCCGCCAGTGCGCCCAGCCGCGCATTGCCTGCCAATCCACGCGGCCCGGCCAGCCATGCACGGCGCGGCGCGCGCACCACAGGCCATACAGGGCGCCGCACCATTCGCCGCAGGCCGAGGCCAGCGCGATGCCCGGCACGCCCCAGCCGAAGCCGGGCACGAACAGCAGGTTCAGCGCGATATTCACCAGGTTGGCCACCAGCAGCAGGGACAGCGTGGTGCGTGCGCGCTGCGCGCCGATGAACCAGCCGGCGAGTGCATAGTTGAGCAGCGCGGCCGGCAGGCCGAGCAGGCGCAGGTGCAGATAATCGAGGCCGCGCGCGGCCAGTGCCGGCGTGGCATGCATCTGGCCGATCAGCCACGGCAGCAGCGGCAGCATCAGCAAGCCCACGCCGATACCGAACACGGCGGCCAGCAGCAAGGCCTGGACCTGCACCGTGCGCAGCGCGATGCGATCGCCGGCGCCCTCGGCCTGCGCGGCGAAGCCGGTGGTGCCCATGCGCAGGAAGCCCAGACTCCACACCGGCAGCGCATAGATCGCGCTGCCGACCGCGACGGCGCCCAGGTCCTGCGTCTGCGGCAGATGGCCGGCCACCGTGCTGTCGACCAACGCCACCAGCGGCACGGTGAGGTTGGACAGGATCATCGGCACGGCCAGCGCCCAGACCCGGCGATGGGTGGGGCGATGGCGCCAGGCGTCGAGCAGCTCGGACATGGGGCGGGCTTGAGGCGGGGATGTCGCGCAGAGTAGCGCCCCGCGGAAAACAGCGCATTGACGCCCAAGCTGGTAATCTTCCCGACCGTTGTCTCGCCGGTCCCCGTCACGCATGGGTCCGGACCGGCAGCTTCTTTCCTTTCCCCTTTGCGAGAACACCATGCAGATCGCCGAGCGCTCCGTTGCCTCCTTCCATTACACGCTGACCGACGACCAGGGTCAGGTCCTCGACAGCTCCGAAGGCCGCGAGCCGCTCACCTATCTGCACGGCGTGGGCCAGATCGTGCCCGGCCTGGAGAAGGCGATGACCGGCCGCCAGGCCGGCGACCAGTTCAAGGTCGACGTCGCGCCGGAAGAAGGCTACGGCGTGCACCATGCCGAACTGACCCAGTCGGTGCCGCGCGAAGCGTTCCAGGGCGTGGACGACATCCAGCCGGGCATGCAGTTCCAGGGCCACGGCCCGCAGGGTGTCATCAACGTCACCGTCACCGCGGTCGACAACGACACCGTGCATATCGACGGCAACCATCCGCTGGCCGGCAAGACGCTGCACTTCGCCGTCGAGGTGACCGACGTGCGCCAGGCCACCGAGGAAGAGCTGGCCCACGGCCACGTCCACGGCGAAGGCGGCCACGAGCACTGAGCCATGACACGCGCCGGCCCGGTTTCGACCGGGCCGGCTTTTTTGTGGGCGTTTCGCACGGCGCGCCCCAACCGCTCGCTCAAGGATCGAGTCGCCATGCAGGCACCCCTGCGCATCGCGATCGTCGGCTATGGCGCCGCCGGCCAGGCCGTCGCGCTGTTTCTCTCTGCGCAGGGACATGCGCTGAGCGTGTTCGAGCAGGCGGCCACGCCCGGCCCGGTCGGCGCCGGGTTCCTGCTGCAGCCCACCGGCCTGGGCGTGCTGTCGCGCCTGGGTCTGCACGAAGGCGCGCTGGCGCAGGGGCAGCGCATCGAGCGCCTGCACGGCGAGAATCGCCGCGGCCGGCGCGTGATGGACATGCGCTATGCCGACCATGCGCCGGCGTGTTTCGGGCTGGGCCTGACCCGCGGTTCCTTGTTCACCCTGCTGCGCGATGCGTATGACGATGCCGGGCGCATCCATACCGGCGTGTGCATCGAGGCGGTCGCTGACGATGGCGTGCACCTGCGCGACAGCAACGGCGGCATGCATGGGCCGTTCGACCTGATCGTCGTCGCCGACGGCGCGCACTCGCGCTTGCGGCGCCATTTGCCGCAAGCGCAGCGGCGGCGTGAAGCGGTCTATCCGTGGGGAGCGATGTGGTGCCTGCTGCCGGCCGGCGACTGGCCGCATGGCAACGAGCTGCGCCAGCGCTATGCCGGTACGCGCGAGATGATCGGGTTGCTGCCGGTGGGGCGGCGCGCCGATCGCGACGGGGATTGGCTCACCTTTTTTTTCAGCCTGCCGGGCGAGCAGGTGGACGGTTTCGATGGCGCGGCGCTGGAACGCCTGCGCGAGCGCGTGGCGGAGCTCTGGCCGGAGGCGTCGCCGCTGCTGGATGGCATCGATACGCCCGGGCAACTCCACCGCGCGCGTTATCGCGACGTGGCGCTGCGCCATCCCGTGCACGGCCGCGTGGTCTTCGTCGGCGACGCGGCTCATGCGATGAGCCCGCAGCTGGGACAGGGCGTGAACATGGCGCTGCTCGATGCGCAAGCGCTGGCCGATGCGCTGGCCGCGCATGTCACGCCCGAGGCGGCACTGCTCGATTACGCGCGGCAGCGGCGTAATCACCTGGCGGTGTACCAGCGCATCAGCCGCTGGCTGACGCCGCTGTTCCAGTCGGACCGCAACGGACTGGCCTGGTGGCGCGACCTGGCCTTCCATCCGCTGAGCCGCTTGCCGCTGGCGCGCGGCCAGACGCTGAAAATCCTCACCGGCACGAAAAAGGCCTGGTGGCGCTGACCACCAGGCCTTTCGCGGCGGCCTGCGCTCAGTACCAGTCGAGCAGCGAGATGCCCACGCCCAGGTAGGTGGCGTTGTGGTTGTAGTCGATCATGCTCTCGCCGTAGCCCTTGAACAGTTCCATGTAGGCGCGCAGGTTGCCGCTGATCGGGAAGGCCCAGCTGAACTGCGCGGCGCCATGGCTGCGGCTGCCGCCGCGCAGCGAGTGGCGCAGCATCAGGCCGAATTCCTGGCCGTTCCATTCGTGCACGATCTGCACGTCGCCGCGGCCCATGTAGTCGCTGATGTCGGGGTTGTTGTCGTCCTTGCCGTGCTCCGGCACACGCCACCACGGACGGAACATCACCGTCCAGCCGTCGCGCTCGAAGCCGACGTTGCCGATCACGCGGTTCCAACTGCGCGACAGCGGATTGGAGCGGCCGTTCGACTCGTGGTTGACGCCGATGCCGAGCAGGCGGCCGTCCCAGCCGGCCAACTGGTAGTTGGTGGCGAACACCAGCATCGCTTCCGGTTCGTAATTGGTCTCGCGGAACGGACGCGAGATCTTGTTGTTGTAGACCTGCCAGCGCGAGGACTGGGTATAGCCCACCCACAGGTCGCCCGCGTCGCCGAATACGCCCTGCCACACCTTGGTCTTCAGGCTGAGCTGGAACTTCGCCTCGACGTTCTGCAGCTGCTGCGGCGTGTCGACGGTGTTCAAGGGATTGGGGCTGTGCGGCTGCGCGTTCTGGTTGCTGGTGGCGAACACCGGCAGCAGGTACAGCGGCTTGTAGCCGCGCACGTTGAAGGTGCCGAGCTTGCTTTCCGGCAACAGCTCCCAGCGCGAATCCAGCAGCGACAGCGGGCGGCTCACTTCGGGATTGCCTTGCGTGGCCAGTTCGCGCTGGCTCTTGTCGGCCGCGAACACGCCCGATGCCGCGGCGTTCTCGTTGACGCGCTTCTGCGCGGTAGGCAGGTTCACCCGGCCAGTGGCGTGGTCGTAGCAGGCCAGGCGCTGCGCGTCGCTTTCGATCGCGGTGCAGGCGCGGATGTCCATCGGATCGGGATTCTGCGCATGCGCGGACAGGGTGAACAGGCTTGCTGCCGATAGCAGCGCCATGGTGACGAGCGGTCGCGTCATTGCGTACTCCACGAAAGACGAGCCCATCCGGGCGCGGGGGAATTCATGCGGGGAGCGGCCGGATGTAGGTGCCGCACAAAAAAACCGGCCGCGGCATGCCGCGGCCGGGTCAGGGTGCCGGAAGCTCAGCGCTGCTTCAACCAGCGCGCATACGCGGCCTTGCTTAAGTGCTGCGCGCCGCCGGACGCATGCAGGAAGTCATTGGCGAGCGGCGGATACGCGGACGCGTCGTCCTCGGTGACATAGGCCTTGCCGTTGGCGAGCGTGGCGAAATCCGGCGGCGGGCCGGCATCCTTCACCGCGGGAATGCTCGAATTGACGGTGACCTGGCCCTGCGGGCTGTTGTAGCTCGCGCTGTCCTGGCCGGGCTGTGGCGCGGCCTGCTGCGGCATCGCTTGCGGTTGTGCCTGCGGCTGTGGCGCGGGTTGCGGCATGGGTTGCGCTTGCGGCATCGCCTGCGGTTGCGGCGGAGGAGGCGGCGGCACGGTCTGTGCGGGTTGGTTCTGCGCCAGCAGCGTGCCGGCGAACAGCAGCGAACCGGAGGCGACAAGAGTGAGCAGGGAATGGCGAGGGTTCATCGTCGATGCTCCATGCCAGAATGACTGGCTCGGGGAGGGAAGGCGTGGGAGCCGAAGCGACCGCGATGTCGGGCCACTGCACGTCCCGCGCTGAGGACAACGCTAACAAAGGCCGGGTAAATGCCTGCACAACCATTCGATGTGGTGGACGTGAAAACTTCGTCATCGCCGTCTGCATCTTCGTCGGAACGACTGCATCTGACGCTTGCGCAGGCGCAGCGCCTGCAACTGGCGGCGCAGGGACTGCTGCGCGCGCCGCGCCGCCGTGCGCGGCGCGCCGACGTGGTGGAAGCGATCGCGCGCATGCGCCTGCTGCAGATCGACACCATCCATGTGGTGGCGCGCAGTCCCTACCTGGTCCTGCATTCGCGGCTGGGCGAATACGAGCCCGCCTGGCTGGACGAAGCGCTTGCGCAAGGGAAGCTCGCCGAATGCTGGGCGCATGAAGCGTGCTTCGTGCCGGCGGCGGACTATGCGTGGCATCGCGCGTGGAGTGTCCGGCGCGGCACGCATTGGGCGCATCGCCATGCCGAGCGCATGCATCGCGAGCAGCGCGAAGACATGGACGGATTGCTCGAACGCATCCGCGCGAACGGCCCGGTACGCGCGGCCGACTTCGAACGCGAAGAGCGCGGCGCGGCCAGCGGCTGGTGGTCGTGGAAACCGGAGAAACGCTGGCTGGAAGCGTGGTTCGCTCTGGGCGAGCTGATGGTCAGCCGGCGCGAGCGTTTCCAGCGCGTGTACGACCTGGCCGGGCGTGTGATCGCGCAGCTGCAGCCTTCGTTCGACGCTGCCCCGCTCGGTCTGGAACAGGACGCCTTGCGCCGGCGCTTCATCCTGGATGCCGTGCGGGCGCTCGGCGTCACGCAGGCGCGCTGGATCGCGGATTACCACCGGCTCAAGCCGGCGGTCACCGAGCGCGAACTGGCGCCGCTGGTGGCGTCCGGTGAGCTGATCGAAGTGGCGGTGGCGGACTGGAAAGTCCCCGGCTATGTGCACGCCGAGCATGCGGATCTGCTGGCTCAGGCATCACGCGGCAGCCTGCGCGCCACCTGCACGACGCTGCTGTCGCCGTTCGATCCCCTGGTATGGGACCGGGCCCGCGCGCAGGCGATGTTCGGCTTCGAATACACCATCGAGTGCTACGTGCCGTCGGCGAAGCGCCGCTATGGCTACTACGTGCTGCCGATCCTGCGCCGCGGCCGCCTGGTGGGGCGACTCGATGCCAAGGCACATCGCGCCGAATGTGTATTTGAAGTGAAGGCGCTTTATCTGGAGGAGGGCGAAACGCCTACGCCGGAATGGATCGCCGATGTGGCCGAAGCAGTCGCCGCGACCGCGCGCTGGCACGGTACGCCGAAGATCCGGCTGGGGCGCTGCCGCCCCGCGAACGTGGCGGCAGCGCTGCGCGCGCATTGGCGCGGGAAGGAATGAGCGGCGTGACTCAGTGCGAACCGCCGCTGGCCGGGGCGACCGGCTGGGAGGCGCAGGATTTGCCGTGCAGGGCCTGGTGCAGCGAATTGGCCAGCGAAGTGCAGCGATTACCCAGCTGCGGGCGGATGTCGGGGTTCAACGAATCGCGCAGCAAGCCGGTGCGCATTTCCTCGTAATGGCCTTCGATCTGGTCAGGCGCATAGATGCCGGCGACCTGGTGGCAGGCGATGTAGCTGTTGAGGAAGTTGTCGCAGGCGGGGATGCCGGTCTGGTCGGGCAGGGCTTCGCCGGCCGCGGCCTTCGGCTTGGTGGTGGCGGTGCGGGGAGGCGTCGCGGATGCCGTACGGCTGGTGCTGCTGGACGTCGTGGAAGTGGTGCTGGAGCTTGGACGGGTGGTCTTGTCATTGCATCCAGCCAGCACAAGTCCGCCGGCGAACACGAGCAGGGCGAGGCGCGAGGGAAGTCTGGTCATGAGGCATCTCCTTGACTGTCGGCCCCGGGCGGGCCGTGCCGCGAATGGATGGTGAGCAACGCCCGGTTGCCAAAATGCAGTCGCAATAGACACTGAGCGTCGTAAAGAAAAGCTGAATCGGGCGCCGATTTCAGTGAAAAAACGAACGCGGCAGTTGTCACGATCTAATTCATTCAGCTTGCCTCGGCGGCTTCGCCGTTCGCTTTCCGGCCTTTGAAACAGCTATGATGCAGGCACTGTGTTTGCCGGGGTCACCTGTTTTGTGACCCGATGCCGCTGATCAGCGATCCGCTACATCGCCTCACCCCTAGGGTTTTCCTTAGCAGCCAGTAAGTCGGCCTTTCCGCTGGTAGGGCTGAGTCTCATTAAAACCTTTAGGAGTGTTTCGTATGTCTGATCGTCAGATCGGTACCGTCAAGTGGTTCAACGACGCCAAGGGCTTCGGCTTCATCAGCCGTGACAACGGCCCGGATGTGTTCGTGCATTTCCGCGCCATCCAGGGCAACGGCTTCAAGAGCCTGGCCGAAGGCGACAAGGTCAGCTTCAAGGTGGTGCAGGGCCAGAAGGGCCTGCAGGCCGACGAAGTGCAGAAGGCCTGAGCAGTCCTTCTTGATCGATTCAAAAAGGCCGGGCAGCAATGCCTGGCCTTTTTTTACGCCCTCGATTCGGCGGTTTTCGTGCATACCATTGCGAAAAATCCGCTATGCTCGGGCCACTGTGTCTGCCAGGTCACGCGTGCCCCGATGTACGGTTTCACCCGCATCGCTCCACCGATTCCCAGCATGCCCAGTAAGTCGTCGGTCGTAAGGGGGAGGCCGGCCTGTCTCAGTGTCGATTCGATCGGAGTGAGTCATGTCGGATGGTAATCGTGAAACCGGCACGGTGAAGTGGTTCAACGACGCCAAGGGGTTCGGCTTTATCAGCCGCGAAAACGGGCCCGATGTCTTCGTGCATTTCCGCGCGATTTCGGGGTCCGGGTTCAAGAGCCTCAAGGAAGGCCAGAAGGTCACCTTCAAGGTGGTCACCGGCCAGAAAGGGCTGCAGGCCGAAGACGTCGTGCCAGCCTGAAAGTCGGATAAAAATCGTGGCGAAACGAAAGCCGGGCGGCGACGCCCGGCTTTCGTTCTTCGCGCCCGCGCATCATCACTTCGCCTCGAAAAAAATCGGCTATGCTCGCCCCACTGTGTTTGCCAGGCCACGCGCGTGCCCGATGTCCCGGCCCATGCCTCGCATCGCTTCACCGGTTCCCTGCAGCCCAGTAAGTCGTCGGCCGCAAGGGGGAGGCTGACTTGTCTCAAATCGAGTCGATTGGAGTTAAGTCATGTCGGATGGTAATGGCCGTGAAACCGGCACGGTGAAATGGTTCAACGATGCCAAGGGGTTTGGCTTCATCAACAGGGGAAACGGCAAGGAGGACGTCTTCGTCCACTTCCGCGCGATCCAGGGCCAGGGCTTCAAGAGCCTCAAGGAAGGACAGACAGTGAGCTTCAAGGTGGTGCAGGGCCAGAAGGGCCTGCAGGCCGAGGAAGTGATGCCGGTCTGATCCATGCGTAAAAACAGACCCGAAAAGGCCGGCGCAAGCTGGCCTTTTTCTTGCGCGCCGCCTGCACGGAAGCGCGTGCTAGCCTGCCGTTTTCCCCAGGGCCGGAGATCGCCGTGCAGGAAGCCGTCGCAGATACACCGGCCATCGTCGTGCCTGTGGCGATCGCGGACGGAGCCCGTTTCGAACTGCTGCTGGTCCTTCCCGTGCAGGCGCCGTCGAGCCTGCTCTACTGGCTGCCGGCGATGGGCGTCGGCGCGCGGCATTACCTGCCGCTGGCGCAGGCGCTGGCCGATCGCGGCATCGCGGTGGCCTTGCACGAATGGCGCGGCATCGGCTCCAGCAATCGCCGCGCGGGGCGGCGTTGCGACTGGGGTTATCGCGAGCTGCTGCGGCAGGATCTGCCGGCCGGTGTGGCCGCGGCGCGCGAGCGTTGCCCGAATCTGCCATGCCTGCTGGGCGGCCACAGCCTGGGCGGCCAGCTCGCCTCCCTGTATGCCGGACTGCATCCGCAGGCCTTCGCCGGCCTGGCCCTGGTGGCCAGCGGTTCGCCGTACTGGCGGCGCTTCCGGCGCGGTGCCTGGATCGGCCTGGCCTATGCGCTGGCGCCCGTGCTCGCCGGGCTGGTCGGCCATCTGCCTGGCCGGCGCCTGGGCTTCGGCGGCAACGAGGCGCGCGGCGTGATCGCCGACTGGGCCCGCAGCGGCCGCACCGGCCGCTATGCCGCGGCAGGGCTGCCGGAGGACCTGGAGGCAGCCCTGGCGCGCCTGCGCCTGCCGCTGCAGGCGGTGCGCCTGCGCGACGACTGGCTGGGCCCGCAGGCCTCGCTGGACTGGCTGCTGGCGAAGATGCCGCTGGTATCGGCAAAGCGCGCCGTGCTCGATCCGGACGAACTGGGCGTGCCGGCCGATCACTTCGCCTGGATGAAGCAGCCCGCGGCGGTTGCCGCCGCCCTCGCCGACGGCCTGGCGGCGGCCGGGCGACGCGCCGGCTCTTGAAGCGCGCACGATCCGCCGGCATGTCGCGGGTTCACCCCATTCCCGGTAGGCCCCCATGCAGCTGTTCACCCCGTTCACCCAGCGCGGCCTGACCCTGCGCAATCGCATCGCCGTCGCGCCGATGTGCCAGTACTCCGCCGTCGACGGCGTGCCCGACCACTGGCACCTGGTACACCTGGGCAGCCGCGCGGTCGGTGGCGCCGCGGTGGTCATCGCTGAAGCCACCGCCGTGACGGCGCAGGGCCGCATCTCGCCGCAGGACGTCGGCCTGTGGAACGACGCGCAACGCGAGGCCTGGCGTCCGATCACCCGCTTCATCGATACGCAGGGCGCGATCGCCGGCGTGCAGCTGGCGCATGCGGGACGCAAGGCCAGTTCGCAGCGTCCGTGGGAAGGCGGCGGTGCGCTGCGCGAAGGCGCGTGGGACACCGTGGCGCCCTCGGCGATCGCTTTCGACGAGGGCTGGCATACCCCGCAGGCACTGGACGCCGCCGGCCTGCGCCAGCTGGTCGAGGATTTCCGCCGCGCCGCCGAACGCGCGCTTGCCGCCGGCTTCCGCCTGGTGGAACTGCATGCCGCGCACGGCTACCTGCTGCACCAGTTCCTGTCGCCGCTGAGCAACCATCGCGAGGACGCCTACGGCGGCAGCTTCGAGAATCGCACGCGCCTGCTGCGCGAGATCATCGCCGCCGTGCGCGAAGTGTGGCCGGCGGAACTGCCGCTGTGGGTGCGCATCTCCGCCACCGACTGGCATGAGGGCGGCTGGGACATCGAGCAGAGCGTGCGCCTGGCGCGCGAACTGCCGGCGCTGGGCGTCGATCTGGTCGACGTCTCCAGCGGCGGCCTGGTGCCGCACGTGAAGATTCCGCTCGGCCCCGGCTACCAGGTGCCGTTCGCCGCGCGCATCCGCCGCGAGGCGGGCATCGCCACCGGCGCAGTGGGCCTGATCACCGAGTCGGACCAGGCTGCGCGCATCGTCGCGCAGGACGAGGCGGACATCGTGCTGATCGCGCGCGAAAGCCTGCGCGATCCGTACTTCCCGCGCCGTGCGGCGCAGGAACTGGGTGCGTCGCTCGAGGCACCGGTGCAATATCGACGGGCTTGGTAAAGAGGAATACCGCATGGACCAGAACCCGCTGCTGATCGAAGGCCGCCTGCACGACCTGGGCGACGGCTTCACCGTGCGCCGCCTGCTGCCGGTGCTGCAGGCCCGCCACGTGGGGCCGTTCGTGTTCTTCGACTTGATGGGCCCGGCGGATTTCGCGCCGGGCAAGGGTATGGACGTGCGCCCGCATCCGCATATCGGCCTGGCCACGGTGACCTGGCTGTTCGACGGCGCGATCCGCCATCGCGACAGCGTCGGCAGCCTGGCCGACATCCGTCCCGGCGAGGTGAACTGGATGACCGCCGGCCGCGGCATCGCGCACTCCGAACGCACGCCGCCGGAGCAGCGCCGCGACGGCCAGCGCATGCACGGCGTGCAGGTGTGGGTGGCGCTGCCGCAGCACGACGAAGAAGTGGAGCCGGAGTTCCACCACCACGGCGCCGACGCGCTGCCGCGCATCTGCCGCCCCGGCGCCGAGCTGGTGCTGATCGCCGGCACGGCATACGGCGAGCGCTCGCCGGTCAAAGTGTTCGCACCGATGTTCTTCATCGAGGCGACGCTCGAGGCGGGTGCCGAACTGGCCTGGCCGGAGGAACATATCGAGCGTGGCGTGTGCGTGATCGATGGCGAAGTGAGCTGGGGCGAACTCACCGTGCCGGCTGCCCACACGGCGGTGCAGAGCGGCGATACCGCCGCACCGCTGAAGGCCGCCGTGCGCAGCCGCGTGATGCTGTTCGGCGGCGCGCCGCTGGATGGCGAGCGGCATCTGTGGTGGAACTTCGTGTCCAGCCGCAAGGAGCGCATCGAGCAGGCCAAGCTCGAGTGGCAGGAACAACGCTACGGCAAGGTGGCGGGCGACGAGCTGGAATTCATTCCGCTGCCGACGCGCTGATGCTGCGGGCGCGCATGCGCCCGCACTGGGGCGGCGCTAGGCTGCCCCGGCCGCGCCAGGAAATCTTCGAGGGAACCGCCCATGTCCGGCTTCGCCAGCTTCCGCGAGTTCTACCCGTTCTATCTGGGCGAACACAGCGATGTGAATTGCCGGCGCATGCATTTCGCCGGCAGCACGCTGGTACTGGCGGTGATCGCGCTGGCGGTGACTACCGGCCACCTGGCCTGGCTATGGCTGGTGCCCGTCGCCGGCTATGGCTTCGCCTGGGTCGGGCATTTCGCCTTCGAGAAGAACCGGCCGGCCACGTTCCGCCATCCGCTCTACAGCCTGATGGGCGACTGGGTGATGTACTGGGACGTGCTGCGGGGCAGAGTCAAACTGTAGGTTGGGGTGAGCGACAGCGAACCCCAACGTCGCTGCATCGACGAGGCTCATGTTGGGGTTCGCCTGTGGCTCACCCCAACCTACGCCGGTTCTCTCAGCGGTATTTCTGATGGCAGGACTGGCAGGTCTCGCCCACCGGCTTGAGCGCGGCGGCCAGCGCGGCGCAGTCGGCCGGAGCGGCGTGCACGGCGGCCTGCAGGCGCGTGTGCAGCTGGTTCGCTTCGTCGATGAAGCCCTGGTCGACCCCGGGAAAGGCCGGGACGATGTCGCTGGAGGTGGACAGCAGCCGCTGCAGGTGCTCACTGTTCGCCGCCGCCTCGCAGCGCTGGCCCTTGACCGCATTGCGCAGGGCGCCGGAGTGGTGGGCCATCACGTCCATCACCGCACGTGGAAACGGGTTGCGTTGGTTCAGGGCGTTCATCGCGAACACGGTGCCGACGATGCCGATGGCCAGGCCGAGGACGATCAGAAGTACTGCACGCATGCCTTTGTCTATCCGCTGGTGGAACGAATCGTTCGCGAGGTTAGCACGGCCACTCGCGGCGCCCGCCGCTCGCTCCCGCTAAAATGGCGCGCTTTACGCCGTCGATGACCCATCCCATGTATCCGACACTTTCGAACCGCCGCGGAGCGCGCGCATGAACGACGTGGCTTTTCCCGCCGAACGCTTCCAGGGCGTCGAGCGCCTGTACGGCGTGGGCAGCGTGGAGCGCCTGCGGCAGGCGCATGTCTGCGTGATCGGCATCGGCGGCGTCGGCTCCTGGGCGGCCGAGGCGCTGGCGCGCAGCGGCGTGGGGCGGCTCACCCTGATCGATGCCGACGAGGTCTGCGTCTCCAACACCAACCGCCAGCTGCATGCGCTGGACGGCGAGTACGGCAAGCCCAAGGTGGAGGTGATCGCCGCGCGTGCGCGGGCGATCAATCCGGCGATCCAGGTCGACGCGATCGAGCGCTTCCTCACGCCCTCCACCCTGGACGAGCTGCTGGACCGCGGCTACGACGTGGTGCTCGACGCCTGCGACGCCTTCCGCGTCAAGCTCGAAGCGATCGCCTGGTGCCGCCGCCGCAAGCTGCCGATGGTGAGCGTGGGCTCGGCCGGCGGCCGCACCGATCCGACCATGATCCGCGTGCGCGACTTGTCGCGCACCGAGCACGACGCCATGTTCAGCCTGATCCGCAAGAAGCTCCGCCAGGACTTCGGCTTTCCGCGCAATCCCGACCGCTACTTCGGCGTGTCGGCGGTGTATTCGCTGCAGAACGTGCAGTACCCGCAGCCGGACGGCACCGTCTGCGGCACGCGGCCGCCGGGCGGCGATGCCTTGAACCTGGCCTGCGGTGGCGGCCTGGGCGCGGCCACGCATGTCACCGGCGTGTTTGCGTTCGCCGCGGCGGGCAAGGTGTTGGAGAAAGTGCTGGAGAAGAAACCCGCGGCCTGAAACGTAGCGCGGCGTTCGAGGTTCCCTCACCGTCATCCCGGCGCAGGCCGGGATCCAGTGGCGATATCGCTCGATTGTCGGTGCAGCGCCTGGAGGCGGCTATCAAACGTGGCGACTGCGATGCGGCGTGGTCGCTACTGGGTCCCGGCCTGCGCCGGGATGACGGCCTCATATGGCGCGTTTAAGTCGACGGATGGCGTCGAGCCTCAGCTCTTACCACCCCATGTAGTGCCCGCCGTTGATCGCCAGGTTGGTGCCGGTGATCCACGCCGCTTCCTCGCCGGTAAGGAAAGCCACCGCATGGGCGATCTCCTCCGGCTTGCCCAGGCGGCCGACCGGGATCTGCGCCACGATCTTCTCGCGCACTTCCTCCGGCACCGCCATCACCATGTCGGTGGCGACATAGCCGGGCGAGACGGTGTTCACCGTGATGCCGAACTTGGCGTTCTCCTGCGCCAGCGAAATGGTGAAGCCGTGCATGCCGGCCTTGGCCGCGGCGTAGTTGGCTTGGCCGTACTGGCCCTTCTGGCCGTTGATCGAGCTGATCTGCACGATGCGGCCCCACTTGCGCCCGCGCATGCCGTCGATCACCGGGCGGGTGACGTTGAAGCAGGCGTTGAGGTTGGTGTTCACCACGTCCGTCCACTGCTGGTAGCTCATCTTGTGGAAGGTGGTGTCGCGGGTGATGCCGGCGTTGTTGACCAGGATCTCGACCGCGCCGAGCTTCGACTCGAGCTCGCGCACCATGGCTTCGCAGGAAGCCGGGTCGGACACGTCGCCCTGCACCATGGCCACCTCGATGCCTTCCTGCGCGATCGCGGCGCGCCACGCGTCAGCCCTGGCCGGGTCGCGGTAATTGGTGGCGACGCGATGCCCTTGGCGAGCCAGATACCGAACGATGGCGGTGCCGATGCCGCCCGTGCCACCCGTGACCAATGCCGTGCGCTGCGTCATGCCTTTATCTCCATAGATCCGCGATGAGAGCCGTGAAACCCGATCCCGCCTGCCCGCGCCATGTTGAAGGGGAAACATGGCAATTCGTCTACGCGGGGACGCCGCCGTGCAGGTGATGCGCCGGGGCTTGGCGGCTCGGTCTTTATAGCGGTTTATGCCGCCAGACGTTAGCGCTTCAAGAGGCCGGTCGTTCGCTGCAGTGCGGCAAACGCGCGGGATCGAAATGCGCGAGCGCCTGGGACAGCAAGGCGTCGGGATGGTTCGCCGACGCATCGACCGGAAGATCGAGAAAGTGCAGGGCACGTTGCAGCGCGGGCAGCGGGTCGCGCGGATCCACCGGATGCGCGTTTTCGGACTTCGAGAGCTTGCGCCCATCTGCATCCACCGCCAGCGGCAGATGCAGGTAGGCAGGCGTCGGCAGGCCCAGGCAGCGCTGCAGCCAGAGTTGCCGTGCGGTCGAGTCCAGCAGGTCGTTGCCGCGCACCACCTCGGTCACGCCCTGCCAGGCGTCGTCCACCGCGCAGGCCAGCTGGTAGGCGTAGAAGCCTTCCACGCGCTTGATCACGAAATCGCCGGCAGCCTGGCGCAGGTTCTGCCGCTGCGGGCCCTGCAGGCGATCCACGAAGGCGATCTCGAGATCCGGCGCGCGCAGGCGCCAGGCCGGTGCGCGGGATGGGTCCGGCGATGCGACGCAATGTCCGTCGCGATGCATGCCGCCGGCCGCGGCGAGGTCCGCGCGGCTGCACCAGCAGGGGAACACCTGGTCGTGGTCGCGCAGCCGCTGGAATGCCGCTTCGTAAGCGTCAAGCCGATGTGATTGGAACAGCACCGGCTCGTCGGCGGCCAGGCCGAAGGCGGGCAGGGCGTCGAGGATGTCGCGCGCCGAACCGGGCACCTCGCGCGGCGGGTCGATGTCCTCCATGCGCAGCAGCCAGCGGCCGCCCGCATGGCGCGCGCACAGCCAGCTGGCCACCGCGGCGACGAGGGAACCGAAGTGGAGCCGGCCGGTCGGAGAGGGGGCGAAGCGTCCGCGATAAGTCATCGAGTCATTGTACGGGCGGTGCCAGGACCGCTCTTGAAACCTGCGCGCCTCGCCACGATTTCCTACGATGCGGCCCGGCCGCATTCCCCTTTTCATGACTGCCCAGAGAGACAGCCATGCGTCGCATCGCACTGTTCCTGCTTACCAATATCGCCGTCCTGTTCCTGCTCAGCATCGTGTGCCGGCTGCTCGGCATCGACCAGTGGGCCGCCTCGCGCGGACTCGGCGGCATGACCGGGCTGCTGATCTATGCCGCGGTATTCGGCATGGGCGGCGCCTTCATCTCGCTGGCCATCTCCAAGTGGACGGCGAAAATGTCCACCGGCGCCCGCGTGATCGAGCAGCCGCAGAACGAGGCCGAGCGCTGGCTGCTCGACACCGTGCGCCGCCACGCGCAGAACGCCGGCATCGGCATGCCGGAGGTGGCGATCTACGACGCGCCGGAAATGAATGCCTTCGCCACCGGCATGACCAGGAACAGCTCGCTGGTGGCGGTCAGCACCGGCCTGCTGCAGCAGATGGACCGCGAGCAGGTCTCGGCCGTGCTCGGCCATGAGATCGGCCACGTCGCCAACGGCGACATGGTCACCCTGACCCTGATCCAGGGCGTGCTGAATACCCTGGTGATCCTGGCGGCGCGCCTGGTCGGCCGTGCGGTGGACAGCTGGATGTCCGGCGGGCGCGACCACGAGGGCGGCGGCATCGGCTATTTCGTGTCGGTGATGGTGCTGCAGCTGGTGTTCGGCCTGTTCGCCTCGATGATCGTGATGGCCTTCTCGCGCTGGCGCGAGTTCCGCGCCGACAAGGCGGGCGCCCAGCTGGCCGGCCGCGGTTCGATGATCTCGGCCCTGCAGCGCCTGCAGGCCAACCACGGCGAGAGCACGCTGCCGCAGACCATGGCCGCGTTCGGCATCGCCGGCCACCTGGCCACGGGCCTGCAGCGCCTGTTCATGAGCCACCCGCCGCTGGAAGAGCGCATCGCCGCGCTGCAGCAGCAGGGCTGAGCACCATGTTTTCTCCGGGAGGCGGGCGCGCGGCGCCCGCCTCCCTTGTTATTGTTCGACCCCACCTCCGTCAGCCATCCACGCCACGAGCGCGTCCATGACTACCGAAACCCGCAAATTCGAAGCCGAAGTCGCCCAGGTCCTGCACCTGGTGACCCACTCGCTGTACTCGCACAAGGAAATCTTCCTGCGCGAGCTGATCTCCAATGCCTCCGACGCCTGCGACAAGCTGCGCTTCGAGTCGATCGCCCAGCCGGAGCTGCTGGCCGGCGACGGCGAGTTGCACATCGACGTGAGCTGGGATCCGCAGGCGCGCACCGTCACCGTGCGCGACAACGGTGTCGGCATGAACGTGGACGAGGTGGTCGCCAATATCGGCACCATCGCCAGCTCCGGGACGCGGCGTTTCCTGGACGCGATGAGCGCCGAGCAGAAGACCGACGCCCGCCTGATCGGCCAGTTCGGCGTGGGTTTCTATTCGGCCTTCGTGGTCGCCGACCGCGTCACCGTGCTGACCCGCCGCGCCGGCGCGGCGGCCGGCGAGGGCGTGAAGTGGGACAGCGACGGCAAGGGCGAATATTCGCTGGAGCGCGTGGAGCTGGCCGAGCGCGGCACCGCGGTGATCCTGCACTTGAAGGCCGACGAGGACGAATTCCTCCAGCCGTGGACGCTGAAATCGCTGATCACCCGCTACTCCGACCACGTGGCCTTCCCGATCCGCCTGCCGGTCGAGCAGGACGGCAAGCCGGGCGAGGAGTGGGAGACCGTCAATGCCGCCTCGGCGCTGTGGACCAAGCCCAAGTCGGAGATCAGCGACGAGGACTACCAGAGCTTCTACAAGTCGCTCGGCCACGATTTCAACGACGCGCTGGCCTGGGCGCACAACCGCGTCGAGGGCAGCCAGAGCTTCACCACCCTGCTGTACATCCCCGCGCAGCCGCCGTTCGAGCTGATGATGGGCGGGCGCGACGAGCGCAAGGGCCTGAAGCTGTACATCAAGCGCGTCTTCATCATGGACGCCGCCGAGGAACTGCTGCCGAACTACCTGCGCTTCGTGCGCGGCGTGGTGGATGCGGACGACCTGCCGCTCAACGTCAGCCGCGAGATCCTGCAGCAGAACCGCCAGCTGGAGCGCATCAAGAGCGCCTGCGTGAAGCGCGTGCTCGACCTGCTGGAGAAGATGGCGCGCGACGAGCCCGAGAAATTCGCCACCTTCTACAAGGCTTTCGGCAACACGCTCAAGGAAGGCATCGCCGAGGACCACGCCAACCGCGAGCGCATCGCCAAGCTGCTGCGCTTCGCTTCCACCAAGGGCGAGGGCGCGGCGCAGAACGTCGCGCTGGACGACTACATCCTGCGCATGGCGCCGGGCCAGGACATCGTCTGGTACATCACCGCCGACAGCCACGCCGCCGCCATCGGCAGCCCGCAGCTGGAAGCGTTCAAGGCCAAGGGCATCGAAGTGCTGCTGATGTCCGACCGCATCGACGAATGGATGCTCGGCAGTCTCAACGAATACGCCGGCAAGAAGCTGCAGAACGTGGCCAAGGGCGAGCTGCCGCTGGACGAGGCGGACAAGCAGCGGCAGCAGCAAGCCAGCGCGGCGGCCGCGCCGCTGCTCGACAAGCTCAAGTCGCTGCTGGGCGAGCGCGTGAAGGATGTGCGCGTATCGGCGCGCCTCACCGACTCGCCATCCTGCCTGGCGCTGTCGGACTACGAGATGGCCCCGCACCTGGCGCGCCTGCTGCGCGAGGCCGGGCACGACATGCCGGAAAGCAAGCCGGTGCTGGAGATCAATCCGCGCCACGCCCTGCTGCAGCGGGTCGAGGCGGAGGGCGACGAAACCAGGGCCGGCGACCTGGCCAACCTGCTGCTGGAGCAGGCGGAGATCGCGGCCGGCGCGCAGCTGCCGGATCCGGCGGCGTTCGTGCAGCGCATGAACCGCGTGCTGCTGGGCTGACGCAGGTTGGGGTGAGCCGAAGGCGAACCCCAGCGTTGCGATGCCTACAAAGGTGGCGGATGTTGGGGTTCGCCTGCGGCTCACCCCAACCTACATGCCGTATCGCGCATGAAAAAAGCCCGCCGGTGACGGCGGGCTTTTTCGTTGGCTTGGCGCTCAGCGACCTTTGGCGGGAGCCGGCGGGGGCGGCGGCGGGGCGGCCGCCTGCCGCATGGCCGGCATCGGCGGCGCACTGCGGGCGTACGGAGAGACCACTCCGCCACGCAGCCGCGGATCGCCGTCGTAGTGCGGATAGGTATGCCGCGGGAAATCGTCGCTGGCCAGCATCAGGCGGCGGCCGTCCAGGTTGACCCAGTGCCAGCGGCCGAGCGGCACCGGCTGGCTGGACAGGTAGGCGAAGCCGGCGTCGTAGTTGCCGTCATCGCGCGGCGACGCCTTCAGCGACACGTTGATGATGCACTGGCTGCTGATCGCCTTGCCCTTCCAGTGCGCGGGGCCGGAGACCATTTCGTCCAGGTTGGTGCGCAGCAGCCGCTCGAGGTTGGGCGGCAGGTGCATCGCCGGCGAGGCATCGGTGATCTTGCCCGCGGCATCGACGTTGATCAGCACCGGCAGGGTCTTCAAGGGGAAATCGCTGAGCGATTCACTCGCTGCCGTCGCCTGGGACGCGACGAGCGAGATGCCCAGTACCGCGAGGAAACGGAAACGCTTCATGGCTGACTCCTTGTGTGGAGGTTGGGGGACCTCCGGGTCGCAGGGACGACCTCCTCCCGGTGGAAGACTCTGATCCCGGCCCGTAGCCCTGTCAACGCACCAGGGCCGCCGCCAGCCGACCGATCCGCTCGGCCTCGATGCCGATCTCGCGCAGCTGGCCGGTGGGGGAGGGATGCTGTCCGCAGAAGAACAGCCCGGGGGCGGCCGCCTGGCCGGTGATCCGCGGCTGGCCTCGCGCGTCCAGGGCCTGCGGCGTGTCCGGCAGCAGGGGGCGCAGGTCGGGGCGGAAACCGGTGGCGAGGATCACCGCGTCGAAGGCTTCGCTCAGCGGCTCGCCGCCGGTGGCGGGTGAGGCCTCGAAGCGGACGCCATGCGCGTCGAAGCGCTCGATGCCGCCGCGCACCTTGATCCGGCCGTCGCGGATCGCCGCCACCGTGCCGATGTCCAGCAAGGGAATCTTGCCGTCCTCGGCGATCATCCGGCGCGGTCCCTTCGGCGCTTTCATCAGGCCCAGGCGTTCGATGGAGCCGACGGCGAGCCGGATCGCCGGCGCATTGAGCGCATCGGCCAGCCCCGACGGCAGGCCGGCCTGGGCGATGGCCCAGGTGAGGATCGGCAGGCCCAGCAGTTCGCGCGGCAGGATGCAGACCGGGCTGCGCACGGCCATGCTCACGTCGATGCCGGCCTCGGCCAGGTCCAGCGCGATCTCGCCGCCGGAATTGCCGAAGCCCACCACCAGCACGCGCCGTCCGGCATAGGGCGCCGGATTGCGGTAAGCGCTGCTGTGGAGCACCTCGCCGGTGTAGCTGGCCTGTCCCGGCCAGGCCGGCACGTGCGGGAAGTCGGCCCAGCCGGTGGCGATCACCACGATCGGCGCGGCCCAGTCGCGCGCCGGCGTTTCGACGCGCCAGCCGCTTTCCGTCCGGCGGATCGCGCGCGCCGCGCTGCCGTATTCGGGGCGCAGCGCGAAGTGCGCGGCATAGCTTTCCAGATACGCCACCACCTGCGCCCGCGACGGATAGCGCGGATAGTCCCGCGGCATCGGCAGGCCGGGCAGGGCGGAGTGGCCGCGGTCGGTGTGCAGGTGCAGGCGGTCGTAGTGGCGGCGCCATACCGCACCCACCGTCGAGGCCTTTTCCAGGATGCTGGCGTGCAGACCATGCCGGCCGAGCACCGCCGCGCAGGCCAGGCCGGCGGGGCCCGCGCCGATCACCAGGGCGTCCGTGTCGCGCATCGGTGCGTGCCTTCGTCGTGGGCGAGGAGCGGATTATGGGCCTATCCATCGCGCCTTCGCGCCGGCCGGGCGAAGCTCGCGGCGAAGCTGCGACACTAGCGGCTGCTCACCCGTCGTTGCCCCCAGGCCCGCCCGCTGCCGATGACTGCCCTGATCCTGCTGTTCGCCTGTCTCCTGCTCGGCCTGCTGGTCCGGCGCTACGCGCGGCCGCCGGCGGGCACGGTGCAGGGCATCAACTGGTGGGTGATCAACATCGCGCTGCCGGCGCTGGTGCTGCAGTTGGTGCCGAAGGTGCAGGTCGATGCGCAGCTGTGGTTTCCGGTGGCCACGATGTGGATCACCTTCTTCGGCGCCTGGGGCCTGTTTGCGCTGCTGGGCCGCTGGCTGGGCTGGTCGCGCGGGCGCATCGGCGCGCTCACCCTGGTGTGCGGGTTGGGCAATACCTCGTTCATGGGCTATCCGATGATGCAGGCGCTGCACGGCTCGGAGGGCCTGACCCTGGCGGTGGTGGCCGACCAGCTCGGCTGCTTTCCGCTGCTGGCCTCGGCTGGCGTGGTGGTGGCCAATCTTTATGCGGGCGGTTCGACCGATGCGGCTGCGATCGTGCGCCGCATCCTCACCTTTCCGGCGTTTCTCGCCCTGGTGCTGGGCGGCATTGCCGGTGCGCTCGGCGGCTGGCCGACCATCGTCGACGGCGTGCTGGGCCAGGTCGGCGCGACGCTGACGCCGCTGGCGCTGTTCTCGGTGGGCCTGCAGTTCCAGTTCAAGCTCGGCGAGCGGCAGGCCGGGCCGCTGGCGCTGGGATTGGCGTGGAAACTGGCGCTGGCGCCCCTGCTCAGCCTGGCTGTCGGCGTGGCGGCGGGCGTGGGTGGACTGGTGCTGACCATCGGCGTGCTGCAGGCGGCGATGGCGCCGATGATCTCGGCGGCGATCCTCGCCGACGAACACGGGCTCGAACCTTCGCTGGCCAATACCGTGCTGGGCGCCGGCATCGTGCTCTCGCTCGCCACGGTGCCTTTGGCGAACCTGCTGCTGGGCGGATAATCGCCGCATGAGCGAATCCTCTTCGAGCGCCGTGCGCGCGGACGTATGGCTCTGGGCCGCGCGCTTCTTCAAGACCCGCAGCCTGGCCAAGCAGGCGATCGACGGCGGCAAGATCGCCGTCAACGACCTGGGCTGCAAGCCGGCCAAGACCCTGCACCTGGGCGACATGCTGCGCATCACCCGCGGCGAGGAACGCCTGGAAGTGGAGGTAATGGCGCTGAGCGAACAGCGCGGCCCGGCACCGGTGGCACAGGCGCTTTATCGCGAGACCGAAGCCAGCCTCGCCGCGCGCGAAGCCACGCGCGAACAGCGCCGCCTGACCGGTGCTTCCGGCCCGCCAAGGCGCCCGGACAAGCAGGAACGTCGGGAATTGCGACGGCTAAAGGATTCCCTGTGAGCAGCGCATCGCAGTTTATTCGGCGCGTCTGAGCGAGCATGCGCATCGGCTACGGCGCGGCGCGATGGCGTGTTCCGCCCCGGCAGCCAGCGGAAAAGGGGCCGCTCATCATGTCTGGAATCGGATTCTTCAAGCGCCTGCTCGGCGCCACGCCGCTCGATCAGGCGGAGCCTGTGCGGCTGCAGGCGACCGAAGGCACGCGCGTGCTGATGGTCGACGACTCGCCGACCCTGCTGGCCGTGCTGGGCCGCCATCTTGCCCAGGAAGGCTACGGCACGTTCAAGGCGGCCGACGGCGAAAGCGCGCTGGAACTCGCGCGCGAGGAACAGCCGGCGCTGATCTTCCTGGACATCGTGCTGCCCGGCATGAACGGCTTCGCCGTGCTGCGCGCGCTGCGGCACGACCCGCTCACCCGCGACATCCCGATCGTGATGATCAGCGGCAACCCGCAGGCCACCGAACAGTTCTACGTACAGCGCTTCGGCGCCGACGACTTCCTCAAGAAGCCGTTCGGCCGGCGCGAGATCCAGCAGTCGATCGACCGGCTGGTGCGCGTCGGACGGCTGCCGGCGCGGGCGCCGGAGCCGGTGGAAGTGGCCACGGCCGAGCCGGTGCTGCCGTGCGAGGAGATTCCGAGCGGGTTGTCCGGCCTGGCGGTGTAACAGCGGCAATGCTCAGCCGTCATTCCGGCGCAGGCCGGAATCCAGCGGCGACAACGCTGAGTTGTCGCGAAAAGCTTCAAGAGCAGCACTTTTCAACGCTTTCACTCCATATAGCGTGTCGCTACTGGGTTCCGGCCTGCGCCGGAATGACGAGCAAAGAGCAGTGTTGCATCAGTTCAAATGAAAGCGCCGCAGCGTGGCCACGCTGCGGCGCTTTGTTTTGCTTCCGCGTAAAGCCGATCAGGCCAGATCGAACCGGTCCAGATTCATCACCTTGCCCCACGCCGCCACGAAGTCGCGCACGAACTTCGCCTGGGCATCCGCACTGCCGTACACCTCGGCCACCGCGCGCAGCAGGGAGTTGGAGCCGAACACCAGGTCGGCGCGCGTAGCGGTCCATTTCAGTTCGCCGGTGTGGCGGTCGCGTCCTTCGTACAGGTCGTGCGACACCGCCTTCCACTGCGTGCCCATGTCGAGCAGGTTGACGAAGAAGTCGTTGCTCAGCGTGCCGGGGCGCCGGGTGAACACGCCATGGCTGGTATGGCCGACATTGGTGTCGAGCACGCGCAGGCCGCCGACCAGCACCGTCATCTCCGGCGCGCTCAGCGTCAGCAGCTGGGCCCGGTCGACCAGCAGCACCTCCGACGGCACGCTGTAGCGCTGCTTGAGGAAGTTGCGGAAGCCATCCGCCACCGGTTCGAGCACGGTGAAGGATTCGACGTCGGTCTGCTCCTGCGTGGCGTCCATGCGGCCCGGCGCGAACGGCACGGCGACATCGACGCCGGCCTGCTTCGCCGCCTGTTCGACGGCGGCGTTGCCGCCCAGCACGATCAGGTCGGCCAGCGAGATCCGCTTGCCGCCGGACTGCGCCGCGTTGAACTCGCGCTGGATGCCTTCCAGCACCTTCAACACCTTGGCCAGCTGTTCCGGCTGGTTGGCGGCCCAGTCCTTCTGCGGCGCGAGGCGGATGCGCGCACCGTTGGCACCGCCGCGCTTGTCGGAGCCGCGGAAGGTGGAAGCCGAGGCCCAGGCGGTGGAGACCAGCTCGGCCACGGACAGGCCCGAGGCGAGCAGCTTGCTCTTGAGCGCGGCGAGGTCGTTCGCCTCGACCAGCGGGTGGTCGACCGCCGGGATCGGGTCCTGCCAGATCAGGTCTTCGGCCGGCACTTCCGGACCGCGATAGCGGGCGCGCGGGCCCATGTCGCGATGGGTCAGCTTGAACCAGGCGCGGGCGAAGGCGTCGGCGAACTGGTCCGGGTTCTCCAGGAAGCGCCGCGAGATCTTTTCGTAGGCGGGATCGAAGCGCAGCGCCAGGTCGGTGGTCAGCATGGCGGGGGCGTGGCGCCTGGAGCTGTCATGCGCGTCCGGCACCGTGTTCGCGCCGGCGTCGCCCTTGGGCTTCCACTGGTGCGCGCCGGCCGGGCTCCTGGTCAGCTCCCACTCGTAGCCGAACAGATTCCAGAAGAAATTGTTGCTCCACTTGGTCGGCGAGCTGGTCCAGGTCACTTCCAGGCCGCTGGTGATCGCATGCGAGCCCTTGCCGCTGTTGAAGCTGCTGCGCCAGCCCAGGCCCTGTTCCTCGATATCGGCGCCTTCGGGCTCCACGCCCACGTGCTCGGCCGGGCCGGCGCCGTGGGTCTTGCCGAAGGTGTGGCCGCCGGCGATCAGCGCGACGGTCTCCTCGTCGTTCATCGCCATGCGCGCGAAGGTCTCGCGGATGTCCTTCGCCGCGGCGAGCGGATTGGGCTTGCCCTCGGGGCCTTCCGGGTTCACGTAGATCAGGCCCATCTGCACGGCCGCGAGCGGGTTCTCCAGGTCACGCTCGCCGGAGTAGCGCTTGTCGCCGCCCAGCCAGGCGGTCTCGGTGCCCCAGTAGACGTCTTCTTCCGGCTCCCACACGTCGGGGCGGCCGCCGGCGAAGCCGAAGGTCTTGAAGCCCATCGATTCCAGCGCGACGTTGCCGGCCAGGATCATCAGGTCGGCCCAGGAGATGTTGCGGCCGTACTTCTGCTTGATCGGCCACAGCAGGCGGCGCGCCTTGTCCAGGTTGCCGTTGTCCGGCCAGCTGTTGAGCGGCGCGAAACGCTGCTGGCCCGCGCCGGCGCCCCCGCGGCCGTCGCCGGTGCGATAGGTGCCCGCGCTGTGCCAGGCCATGCGGATGAACAGCGGGCCGTAGTGGCCGAAGTCGGCCGGCCACCAGTCCTGCGAATCGGTCATCAGCGCGCGCAGGTCGTGCTTGAGCGCCTCGAAGTCGAGCTGGTCGAAGGCCTTGGCGTAATCGAAATCGCCGTCCATCGGATCGGACAGCGGGGAATGCTGGTGCAGGATTTTCAGATTCAGCTGATTCGGCCACCAGTCCTTGTTGCTGGTGCCGCTCTTGCCGGCGTGATGGACCGGGCACTTCGACTCGCGCGCCAGCTCGGGCGCCGTCTCGGAGGTGGGAGTGACGATATGGGGATCTTGATTCACGGGGAATTCCTTCTGGTCGAAGTGGCTGGCTGGCGTCGGCTGGCTTGCCGTTCCAAATCTACGCAGGTGGCCTCCTTAGGTGAACTAGATTGTTCCGATGCTTGCCATAGCTTCAGGCTATCGATGTGCCGGCGTCCGGTCCGATCAGCTGCAAGGCCAGGTCGCGCGCCGCCAGCCGCACTTCCTCCACGAAGGCCGGATCGTCGATGGTGCGCGCCAGCACCATGCCGCCCACGCACAGCGCGGTGATCGCCAGGCCGCGCTTGCGCGCCTCTTCGCCTTCGAAACCTTCCAGGCCGCCGCTCAGCATGCCGGCCATGTGCTCGACCAGCTTGCAGTAGGCCATGCGCGCCTGCGGACCGGCGCGCGCCGCGTCGGCGGGCAGGGCGACCAGCGGGCAATGGCCTTCGACGTCTTGGAGATGCGCGGTGGACAGGTAGATGTTGACCATCTGCTGCGCACAGGCCGTGCCGGTCGCCTGCGGATCGAACCGGATGCCGCTCCAGCGCTGCGACGGATCGAAATGCATGTAGGCCGCGACGGTCTCGGCGTACAGCTCTTCCTTCGCCTTGAAGTGGTTGTAGAAGCCGCCGCGGGTCAGGCCCGCGTGGCGCATGATCTCGTCGATGGATACCTCGGAGAATCCGCGGCGATTGAACAGCTCGCGCGCGCACTCGACGATGCGCTGGCGGGTTTTCTGCTTGTGCTCGGCGGTGTAGGGCATGGCGGCGTCATGCAGGGCAGGGGAAGCGGCGCAAGCCTACTCCCGAAGCAGAATATGTTCTTGAACATATGTAGTTCGCCGGCAGACTTCCGCTCATTCCCCCGAGGGCGGAGCCCTCATTCCCATGGAGGCACGACCATGAAGTTGTACTACGCAGAGACCATGAACCCGCGCAAGGCATGTGCGGTCGCGAAGTATCTGGGATCGCCGGTGGAGTTCATCCGGGTGGATCTGTCCAAGGGCGAGCATCGCGCGCCCGCCTTCCTCGAGCAGAACCCCAACGGCAAGGTGCCGTTGCTGGTCGACGGCGACCTGCATCTGTGGGAAAGCACGGCGATCATGGCCCATCTGGCGGTAAAGGCAGGCTCTGACCTGTGGCCGTCGGACGCCGCCAGCCAGGTGGAAGTATTGCGCTGGCTGTCCTGGGACATCGCGCATTTCTCGCGCCACGGCAGCTCGCTGTACTTCGAGCATGTGATCAAGCCGTGGGCGGGTCTGGGCGAACCGAATCCGGCGGCAGTGGAAGAGGCGACCGGTTTCTTCCTGCGCTTCGCGGCCATTCTCGATGCGCATCTGGCGACGCGCGATTACCTGGTCGGCGACAAGCTCAGCATCGCCGATTTCGGCGTGGGCGTGCTGCTGCCGTGGGCGAAAGAGGCGCGCCTGCCGGTGGACGACTTTGCGAACATCCAGCGCTGGCACGAACGGATGATGGCGCTGCCGGCGTGGCGCGAGCCGTTCCCGGCGCCATTGCCGGTGGCGGCGTAAGTGCATCGGACTGTTATTGCCTTAGGGGATATGGGCGCAGCGCAAGTGGGATGTGCACCGCTCCGACCGAACCCTCATCCGGCTGCCGCCACCTTCCTCGCTCCTCAGAGCCGCGCACATCCATGTGCGCTCCCCGCGTGCTCCCGGAGGGAGAAGGGTTCCACTTTGAAACGGTGAGGTGATCCCCTCTCCCTCCGGGAGAGGGGGTGGGGTGAGGGTACGGGCGGAGCGCGAGGGTGATGTGCATCGCTCCGGCCGTACCCTCATCCGGCTGCCGCCACCTTCTCCCGGAGGGAGAAGGGTTCCACTTTGAAACGGTGAGGTGATCCCCTCTCCCTCCGGGAGAGGGGTTGGGGTGAGGGTTCGGGCGGAGCGCGAGGGTGATGTGCATCGCTCCGCTCGAATCCTCATCCGGCTGCCGCCACCTTCTCCCGGAGGGAGAAGGGTTCCACTTTGAAATGGTGAGGTGATCCCCTCTCCCTCCGGGAGAGGGGTTGGGGTGAGGGTTCGGGCGGAGCGCGAGGGTGATGTGCATCGCTCCGCTCGAATCCTCATCCGGCTGCCGCCACCTTCTCCCGGAGGGAGAAGGGTTCCACTTTGAAATGGTGAGGTGATCCCCTCTCCCTCCGGGAGAGGGGTTGGGGTGAGGGTTCGGGCGGAGCGCGAGGGTGATGTGCATCGCTCCGCTCGAATCCTCATCCGGCTGCCGCCACCTTCTCCCGGAGGGAGAAGGGTTCCACTTTGAAAAGGTGAGGTGATCCCCTCTCCCTCCGGGAGAGGGTTGGGGTGAGGGTTCGGGCGGAGCGCAACAGTGATGCGCTCCGCTCCGCTCGAATCCTCATCCGGCTGCCGCCACCTTCTCCCGGAGGGAGAAGGGTTCCACTTTGAAAAGGTGAGGTGATCCCCTCTCCCTCCGGGAGAGGGTTGGGGTGAGGGTTCGGGCGGAGCGCAACAGTGATGCGCTCCGCTCCGCTCGAATCCTCATCCGGCTGCCGCCACCTTCTCCCGGAGGGAGAAGGGTTCCACTTTGAAACGGTGAGGTGATCCCCTCTCCCTCCGGGAGAGGGGTTGGGGTGAGGGTTCGGGCGGAGCGCAACAGTGATGCGCTCAGCTCCGCTCGAATCCTCATCCGGCTGCCGCCACCTTCTCCCGGAGGGAGAAGGGTTCCACTTTGAAATGGTGAGGTGACCCCCTCTCCCTCCGGGAGAGGGGTTGGGGTGAGGGTACGGGCGGAGCGCAACAGTGATGCGCTCCGCTCCGCTCGAATCCTCATCCGGCTGCCGGCGCCTTCCTCGCGCCTCAACGCCGGGCACAAATCAGATCGCCTCAAAGCAACGCCTTGAGGCGATACAACACCTCCAACGCCTCGCGCGGCGTCAACGCATCCGGATCGACTTCCTCCAAGGCGCGCTCCGCCGCTGACGGCTCCGCCGGCGCGAACAGCCCCAGCTGCGGCGAATCGTCCATCTTCAGCTTCGCCGCCGATGCCTGCTGATGCATGCCGCGCTCCAGCTCCGCCAGCGTGCGCCGCGCATCGGCGATCACCGACTTGGGCAGGCCGGCCAGCGCCGCCACCTGCAGGCCGAAGCTGCGGTTGGCCGGGCCTTCCTTCACCGCATGCATGAAGACCAGCTGCTCGCCGTATTCGACCGCATCCAGGTGCACGTTGGCGATGGTCGGATATTCGTTGGCCAGCTCGGTCAGCTCGAAATAATGCGTGGCGAACAGCGTGTACGCGCGGCTGCTGGCGGCCAGGTGCACCGCCGCGGCGCGTGCCAGCGCCAGGCCGTCGTAGGTGCTGGTGCCGCGGCCCACTTCGTCCATCAGCACCAGGCTGGACTCGGTGGCGTTGTGCAGGATGTTGGCCGTCTCGCTCATCTCCACCATGAAGGTGGACTGGCCGCGCGACAGGTCGTCGCCCGCGCCGATGCGGGTAAAGATGCGATCGACCGGCCCGATCGCCGCCGCGCTGGCCGGCACGTAGCTGCCGATATGCGCGAGCAGCACGATCAGCGCGTTCTGCCGCATGTAGGTCGACTTGCCGCCCATGTTCGGACCGGTGATCACCAGCATGCGGCGCGCGTCGTCGAGCTTCAGGTCGTTGGGCTCGAACGGCTCGGCGCGCACCTTCTCCACCACCGGGTGGCGGCCGCGCTCGATGCGCAGGCCCGGTTCGTCGGTGAGCTGCGGCTGGCTCCAGTCCAGCGCGGACGCGCGCTCGGCCAGGGTGGCGAGCACGTCGAGCTCAGCCATCGCGGCGGCGGCGGACTTCAGCGGTTCCAGGCGTTCGGTGAGCTTGTCCAGCAGCGCCTCGTACAGCGCGCGCTCGCGCATCAGCGAGCGCTCCTTGGCCGAAAGCACCTTGTCCTCGAAGGTCTTCAGTTCCTCGGTGATGTAGCGCTCGGCGTTCTTGGTGGTCTGGCGGCGCGTGTAGTGCGTGGGCGCCTTCTCGGACTGCGCCTTGCTGATCTCGATGTAGTAGCCGTGCACGCGGTTGTAGCCGACCTTCAGCGTGGCGATGCCGCTGGCGGCCTTCTCGCGTTCCTCCAGCTCGACCAGGTACTGGTCGGCGTGGGTGGACAGGCGGCGCAGTTCGTCCAGTTCGGCGTCGTAACCGTCGGCGATCACGCCGCCGTCGCGCTGCAGCACCGGCGGCTGCGGCACCACCGCGGCGGCGAGCAGGGCCGCGTTGTCGGCGTGGTCGCCGATGCGCTCGACCAGGGCATGCAGCAGCGGGCTGTCCAGCGCGGCGATCTCTTCGCGCAGCAATGGCGCGGCGGCGAGGCCGTCGCGCAGCGTGGAGAGATCTCGCGGACGCGCCGAGCGCAGCGCCACGCGGGCCAGGATGCGTTCCAGGTCGCCGATGCCGCGCAGGCGTTCGCGCAGATTTTCGTAGGCGCGGTTGTCGAGCAGCGCGCCGATCGCCTGGTGGCGCCGGCGCAGCGTGTCGCGCGCGCGCAGCGGGCGGTTGAGCCAGCGGCGCAGCAGGCGCGCGCCCATCGGCGTCACGCTTTCGTCCAGCACGCCGAGCAGGGTGTGCTCGGTGCGGCCGCTGGGATGCGTGTCCAGTTCGAGGTTGCGGCGCGTGGCGGCGTCCATCGCGATGGTCTCGCCGGCGCTTTCCACCGCCATGCCGGAGACGTGCGGCAGCGCGCTCTTCTGGGTCTCCTCGACATAGCCCAGCAGGCAGCCCGCGGCGGCGATCGCCAGCGGCAGGTTGTCGACGCCGAAGCCGCCGAGGTCGCGCGTGCCGAAGAAGCGGTTCAATTCGCGCCGCGCCGCATCGCTGTCGAAATGCCAGGGCGGCCGCCGGCGCAGGCCGGGCAGGGTGCTGACCAGCTTGGGCCAGGCCACCGCTTCGTCGACCAGGGTCTCGGCCGGCTGCAGGCGCGCCAGTTCCGCCGCCAGCGCCTCGGCGCCGGGCACTTCGCTGAGCAGGAAGCGGCCGCTGCCCAGATCCACCCAGGCCAGGCCGTAGCTGGCCTGCGGACCGGCGGCGATGGCCAGCAGCAGGTTGTCGCGGCGTTCTTCCAGCAGGGCGGCGTCGGTCACCGTGCCCGGCGTGACGATGCGCACCACCTTGCGCTCGACGATGCCCTTGGCCAGCGCCGGATCGCCGATCTGCTCGCAGATCGCCACCGACTCGCCCAGCCGCACCAGCTTGGCCAGGTAGTTCTCCAGCGCGTGATACGGCACGCCGGCCATCGGAATCGGCTGGCCGGCCGACTGGCCGCGCTGGGTGAGCGTGATGTCGAGCAGGCGCGCGGCCTTGCGCGCGTCGTCGTAGAACAGCTCGTAGAAATCGCCCATGCGGAAGAACAGCAGCACCTCGGGGTGCGCGGCCTTGGCCGTCAGGTACTGGCGCATGAGCGGGGTATGTTCGAGATGGGCGTCCGTCATCGGTATCCGTGCGTTCCGGTGGCGCTTCCGGCGCGGGCTGGCCGCGTGGTTCGCGGCGACGGCGGAAGGTGGAGCGAAAGAGGCGAAGCATACGGCCTGGGGGCGCGGCAAACGAGGGGACCGGCGCAAGTCACTGACGCGACAGGTACCGGGGGGCCGCCATCGCATTTCAAAAACGCCTGGCAAGTTCGTCCTCCGGGGGTCTCTAACGATTCGCGAGCTTCCCCGCTTGAACACCCGCCCTCATTCCCCGGATGGCATCGCCATGGGCATGGTCCCGGACATGGCCGCGCGCTTGCGGCGGCACTTGCCCGTCGCGCCGGTACACGGCTGGCTCGCCTCGCTGCGCCAGCGCCAGGACTGGCCGCAGGCGCCGCGCGCACGGCTGCGCGAAGCGGCCAAGTACCTGGCCCGCGCGCTGTGCCTGCCGCTGCTGCATACGCGCTACCTGCGCTTCGTGCAGGGCGAGCCGCGCCTGCGCGCCTGCCGCCGCCGCGATCCGCGCCTGCTCGAGCGCCATCTGCATCGCTTCGTCAATGACGGCTGGCGCCGCCGCGATCGCCTGCGCGCGCTGCTGGCGCACTACCGCTTCGCTCTGGCGAAGCTGCCGGCGCCGCTGTTCGACGCGATCTATGTCGAGGGCGGCGTGCCGCTCGGCCTGCTGGCGCTGAAGGATGGCAGCGAGCTGGTGCTGAGCCTGCGTCCTTCGATCGACAAGGGCTGCGAAGGCGAGCTGGGCATCCAGCTGGAGGAGATCGGCGGGCGCACGCTGTACCGCATCGTGTTCACCGTGATCGACGACGGCCGGGCGCTGGCCGTCGGCTGCCTGCAGGGCCCCGGCGGCGACGATGCGCGCGAGGTGGTGCGCGAACTCACCAGGCAGATGCACGGCCTGCGCCCGAAGCAGCTGATGCTGTCGCTGGCCTGCGCGTTCGCGCGCCATGCCGGCATCGGCCGCGTGCTGGGCATCGCCAACCGGGCGCATCCGCTGAGCCGCCGCCGCGCGGGCTCGTTCCAGGCGGACTACGATGCGTTCTGGACCGAGCAGCACGGCGTGGCCGAGGCCGGCGGCGACTGGTTCGCGCTGCCGCTGGACGCGCCGCGCAAGAGCGAGGCGGAGGTGCCCAGCCAGCACCGCGCCGCATTCCGCCGGCGCGAGGCGCTGCGCGTCGCCGCCGAACGCATCCTGACCGATGCCCTGGGGCGCGCCGCGCCGCATGCCGACAGCGCGCCGCAGCTCGCGCCGCGCGGCGCTGCACCGTTGATGCCCTTCCTGCCGCAGGAGCCCGCGTGGATACCGTGAGCCCCCATCCGGACGATCCGGCCACCCGCACGGCGACGCATGTCGCTCGCCTCGAAGCGCTGTGCCGCACGCATCACCGTGCGCTGCTGGCGTTCCTGCAGTGCCGGCTGCAATCGCCGTCGGACGCGCAGGAGGTTGCGCAGGAAGCCTACGTGCGCATGCTGACGCTGGCGCGTCCCGACAGCGTCGACGACCTGCGCGCTTATCTGTTCCGCACCGCTTCCAACCTGGCCATGGACCGGCTGCGCCAGCGCGGCATCCATGCCCGCGCGGTCGACGAGGTGGCGATCCGCGAAGCGCAGACCGCGCCCGCGCCGGAACGCCGGGCGATGGCGGTCGAGCGCCTGCATGGCTTGAAACAGGCGCTGGGCGAACTGCCGCCGAAGACGAGGGAAGCCTTCATGGCGCACATGGTCGAAGGCCTGGATTTCGGCGCGGTGGCGCGCGCCATGAAGCTGAGCGAGCGCATGGTGCGCTACCACGTGACGCGGGCCCTGGCGCATTGCCGGGCGCGGGTCGACCAGATGGAGGAATGCTGATGTCCGGCATCCATGCGAACGAAGAAGCGCTGCTGCGCACCGCCGCCGACTGGCGCCTGCGCCTGCGCGATCCCGACGTGTCCGAGGCGACCCTGCTGCAGTGGATCGCCTGGTCCGCGGAAGAGGCGCACCTGGCCGCGTTCGAGCGCGTCAATGCGCTCGCCGACGAGGTGGAGCTGCTGGACGATGCCTCGCGCGCCACGCTGCGACGAGCCTTCCCGGCCCGCCGGCCTGGCCGCCCGTGGCTGCCGCTGGCTTGGGCCGCCGGCTTCGCCGCGGCGGCGGTCGGCGGCTACCTGGCGTGGGGTCTGCTCACCGCCACCGTGGCGCGCGATTACGCCAGCGCCGTGGCGCAGCGCGAGGACATCCGCCTGCCGGACGGCACCCGCGTCGCACTGGGCGGCGCCACGCGGCTGGCCGCGCGCTTCGACAGCCAGCTGCGCAAGGTGGAGTTGAACGAAGGCGAAGCCTTTTTCCAGATCGCCCCGGACGACACGCCGTTCGAAGTACGCGCCGGCCAGGTACATATCCGCGACATCGGCACCGCGTTCGATGTGCGGCGCGGCGGTGACCGGGTGATCGTCGACGTGGCCGAGGGCCGCGTGCTGGTCACCGCGCCCGGCGCCGTCGGCGTGCACGAAGCCGTCGCCGGCCAGCGCGTGGTCTATGTGCCGGGGGCCGGGCTGCAGGTGAGCCAGGTCGATCCGGCGCGGACCGCGGCCTGGCGCGAGCAGCGCCTGGAATTCGACAACGAGCCGCTGGAAGTGGTGATCGCCAGCCTCAATCGCTACAGCCGCCGTCCGGTGCGCATCGCGGACGCCGGGCTGGGCTCGCTGGCCTTCAGCGGCACCGTCCGCACCGACGCCATCGACCGCTGGCTGGAAGCCTTGCCGCAGGTGCTGCCGCTGCGCGTGGAGATGCGGCCGGACGAGGTGGTGCTGAGCCGTCGCGAACCGACCGCGCGTCAGTGAGGTGCAAGCTTGGCCGACGGACGGCTGAATCGATGCCTGCATTTCGGACTAAGACGAATTCCTATTGATTTGCCTGCCATGTCACACTCCTCGTTTTCGTCTGGGACTCGTCGAGGGACATGGGGCGTTTCGGGTGGCTGTTCGCTTGCGGCTGCATGGTGGCGTCGCCGTGGACGTCCCGTGCAGCCGCGGCGAACGATGACAGCGCTGTCCAGGCGCGCCTGCGCTTCGCCATCCCCGCCCAGCCGCTCGCCTCGGCGCTGATCGCCTACGGCAGCCAGGCCAATGTGCAGGTGCTGGTCTCCGGCCAGCTGGCGGCCGCGCTGCGCTCCGCACCGGTGCAGGGCGAACTGGCGCGCGAAGACGCGCTGGCCCAGCTGCTGCGCGACACCACGCTGACCTATCGCTACATCGGCGCCACCACCGTGGTGATCCGGCCGGCATCGGCGCCGGCCAGCCATGCCGAAACGCCGCCGGTGCCGGTCACCGACCTGGCACCGGTGCGCGCGGTGGGACTGTTCGCCGAGGGCTACCGGGCGGATTTCGCCAACGGCTCGGTGCGCATGGACGCCGATCCGGCCGACCTGCCGCAGTCGATCGGCCTGGTCACCCGCGACCTGATGGATGCGCGCCAGGACCGCACCGTGCCCGACGCGCTGCGTACCGTGGCCGGCGTGCAATACCTGGACACCAACGTGGGCCTGCCGCAGTTCTTCATCCGCGGCTTCCGCACCGGCAACGGCCTGACCGACGGCATGCCCAACGCGGTGGTCGGCGTGGGCGACCTGCCGCCGCTGGTGGCGGTGGAGCGCATCGAAGTGCCGCGCGGGCCGCAGTCGATCCTGGGCGACGTCTCGGCCAACAACAATTTCGGCGGCCTGGTCGGCCTGGTGATGAAGAAGCCGCAGGCCACGCCGGTGCACCGGCTGAGCTGGGCGCTGGGCAGCCATGGCGATACCCAGCTCGACGGCGACTTCGCCGGCAAGCTCGATGGCGACGGGCGCTGGCTCTATCGCGCGGTGTTCTCGCTGGACCGCACCGACCTTACGCCGCAGGGCTATGCCGGGCGGCGCACCAACTACGTCGCGCCTTCGCTGGGCTGGAACGGGCGCGATACGCAATGGATCGTCGGCCTGTCGCGCATGGTCAACCGCTTTCCGATGCCCGACCACGTCGCCTGGTCGGACGGCACGCCATCGTCGGCGACGCCGCCCGGACTGCTGCTGGGCAATTCGCAGGACCACGCGCAGTTCCGCACGACCCGCTACTACTACCTGTTCGAGCACGCCTTCGACGACACCTGGTCGCTGCGCAGCCGCGCGCAGTACGTGCACGAGTCCAGCATGCAGCAGGCCTGGTGGGTGTTTTTCTCGCCATACGACCAGAGCGCGTTCGCGCTGGCGGACAAGTACCGCTACACGGACGCGTTCTACACGCTGCAGAACGAACTGGTCGCGGCGTTCGAGCTCGGCGCCACGCGCCACAAGGTGATGCTCGGCTTCGACTACTCGCGCGCCCGCGTCGGCCGCTTCGAGGATGTGCAGGCCACCGTCGGCGACGGCAGCGTCGACATCCTGGGCGGCGAACGCCTGCCGCCGGTCGACTCGCTGACCTCGGACCAGGTGGTGCACCCGTTCGGCGCCAGCAAGTTCGCGTTTTCCGGCAATCCCTGGATCACCGACAGCGGCCTGTTCCTGCAGGACCAGATCCAGCTGGGCGAGCGCTGGAACGCGCTGGTGGCGATCCGCCGCTCCGCCTACGTGCTGGAAACCGAGCATCTCGACGGCAGGCCGTGGACGCGGCGCAAGGCGGAATGGGTGCCCAACCTCGGCCTGGTCTACAAACCGCGGTCCGGGGTGGCGCTCTATGCCAGCCTGTCGCACGGCTTCCAGCCCGACACGGTGCTCGGCAAGAATGGCAAGCCGCTGCTGCCGGCGCTGTCGCGGCAGCTGGAAGCCGGCGCCAAGTTCGACCTCGCCCAGGACCGGGCGCGCCTGACCGTGGCCTGGTACCGGATCATGCTCGACCGCAGCACCGACCTGTTCTCGCCGAAGCCGCCGTATTTCGGCTATCGCGGCCCCGGCCAGACCAACCAGGGTTTCGAGGCGGAGCTCAACGGCCGGCTGGCGCCGGGGCTGGATGTCAGCGCGAGCTACACCTATGCGCGCGTGCGCAAGCACGACGGCGCGCCGGTTCCCGGTGCGCCGCGGCATCGCTTCGACGCCTGGACCAGCTACACCTTCGATCCCGCGGCGCGAGCCAGCTGGGGCATCGGCGCCGGCGTGCACGCGCGCAGCAGCGCCATCAGCCTGCTCGACGGCAACTGGTTCGGCACCGACCGGCTCACCTTCCGCAATCCCGGCCAGTACAGCCTCGACGCCAATATTTTTTACCGCGCGCCGCGCTGGAGCGTGACCCTGGGCGTGCGCAACCTGCTGGGGCGGCAGCTGCGCGCAGAGGATTTCGACGACAGCTTCGTGCCGCTGGTGGAGCGGCGCAGCGTGCTGTTGAGCGGCAGCTGCGATTTCTGAGTGCGGATCCGTCGCAAGCGCTGGAGTCGCCGCGGGTCAAGTCTTGGCCCGCACGTCATTAAGGGGTAGAACAGCCCGCTTCGCACCTGCGCATCCGGTGCGCCCCGCTTGTTGTGGAGTTTCCATGTCGTTGTCGTCCCTTCCCACCGACGCCGATCTCGCGGCGCTCGCCCGCGAGGTAGCCGAGGCCGCGCTGGCCGCCAAGCTGATGCTGGTCACCGCCGAGTCCTGCACCGGCGGCTGGATCGCCAAGGCGCTTACCGACCTGCCGGGCAGCTCGGCCTGGTTCGACGCCGGCGTGGTGACCTACAGCTACGAGGCGAAGGAAGCCTTGCTCGGCGTCAACCCGCGCACGCTCGAACGCACCGGCGCGGTCAGCGAGGAGACCGTGCTGGAAATGGTTTCCGGCGCGCTGGCGCGCTTCGGCGCGGGCATGGCGGTGGCGGTCACCGGCATCGCCGGGCCCAGCGGCGGCACGCCGGACAAGCCGGTGGGCACGGTGTGGATCGGCTGGAAGCGCCGTGGCGGCTATGCGCATGGCCGGCTGTTCCGGTTCGACGGCGATCGCGAGGCGATCCGGCGCCAGACCGTGGCCGCTGCCCTCGTCGGCGTGCGCAAGGCGCTGACGGATTGACCAGTTTTCGCCTACACGGGCGGACTTGACCGGTATGGGATACTGCTCGTCTGCGTGATCGCAGTCCCTGAGACACGGTGGGCGCATCATGCACGGCACCTGACCACCACTCCTCAAGCATTCGGGATACCAGACGATGGATGACAACAAGCGCAAGGCGCTCGCCTCCGCCCTCGGCCAGATCGAAAAGCAGTTCGGCAAGGGCGCGGTCATGCGCATGGGCGACCGCACCGACGACGCCATCGAGACGGTGTCCACCGGTTCGCTGGGCCTGGACATCGCGCTTGGCGTGGGCGGCCTGCCGCGCGGCCGCGTGGTCGAGATCTACGGCCCGGAATCCTCGGGCAAGACCACGCTCACCCTGCAGGTGATCGCCAACTGCCAGAAGAACGGCGGCACCGCGGCCTTCGTCGACGCCGAGCACGCGCTCGACCCCACCTACGCCGCCAAGCTGGGCGTCAACGTGGACGACCTGCTGGTCTCCCAGCCCGACACCGGCGAGCAGGCGCTGGAAATCGCCGACATGCTGGTGCGCTCCGGCGCGGTGGACGTGGTGGTGGTCGACTCGGTCGCCGCGCTCACGCCGAAGGCGGAAATCGAAGGCGAGATGGGCGACTCCCACGTCGGCCTGCACGCCCGCCTGATGAGCCAGGCGCTGCGCAAGCTCACCGCCAACATCAAGAAGTCCAACTGCCTGGTGATCTTCATCAACCAGATCCGCATGAAGATCGGCGTGATGTTCGGCAGCCCCGAGACCACCACCGGCGGCAATGCGCTGAAGTTCTACGCCTCGGTGCGCCTGGACATCCGCCGCATCGGCGCGGTGAAGAAGGGCGAGGAAGTGATCGGTTCGGAGACCCGCGTCAAGGTGGTCAAGAACAAGGTGGCGCCGCCGTTCCGCCAGGCCGAGTTCGAGATCCTCTACGGCGAGGGCAGCTCGCGCGAGGGCGAGATCATCGAGCTGGGCGTGGCGCAGAACCTGATCGAGAAGTCCGGCGCCTGGTACAGCTACAAGGGCGACCGTATCGGCCAGGGCAAGGAGAACGTGCGCCAGTTCCTGCGCGACAACCCGGCCATCGCCAACGAAGTGGACAAGGAACTGCGTGCCCGCCTGCTGGTGAGCAGCGGCAAGGGCACGCCGGCGTCCGAGGAAGCGCTCGAGGAAGCCTGATCGGAGCCAGCCTGATCTAATCTGCATGGTCCGTCCATACTCGGCCGGGTCATGCCCGATCCGGGCAATAAGGGGCAGGGAACATGCCTAAGCTACGCTGGACTTTTATCGCGGCCATCATGCTCGGTGCGGCGGCGGTGCTGGCCACCGCCGCATTCGACCGGCACGGCGACGCCAAGGCGCACGTCGATGCCAAGGCCCTCGTGCCGGGCGTGTGGATTTCCGAGCAGATCGGCCCGGAGCAGCTGGCGGCGCTGAAATCGCAAGGGTTCCGGGCCGTGGTCGACCTGCGCCCGGACCATGAAGCCGCCGGGCAGCCCTCGGCCAGCACGATGGGCGAGGCGGCCGCGGGGCAGGGGCTCCAGTTCGACTACATCCCGGTGGCGCACGGCGACGTGCCCTCCGGCGCGGTCGAAACGCTGGGCCGCACGCTGGCCCGCGAGCAGACCCCGGTCCTGCTGTATTGCCGCAGCGGCCGTCGCGCCGCACGCACCTGGGCCCTGGCCGAGGCCTCGCGCCCTGGCGGCCTGGATGCGCCTGCGATCTTGAACGCGGTCCGTCAGGCCGGCCAGGACGCCAGCGACCTGGCGAACCAGATCACGGACCGGATCGCCGCCCGGCCCGCCACGCATTGAGCCGCCCGGAGACGTTCCGCATGGCCACCACACCAGCTCCGACCGTACCCGCCCAGCGCAGCCTGTTGGCGCGTCTGCTGGCGCAAGGCGTGGTCGCCGTCATCGGCCTGGCCATCGGTGCCTTCGCGGGCCTGGTGGGAGCGTTCTGGCTGGGCCTGGTCGCGATCAACTGCTGACGCCGGATACAGCGCATGCCTAAAGACCGCTCCGACAAGTCTTCTCCGGATAAGCAACCATCTGAAAAGCGGGAGAAGGCCACGGCCTACGCCAAGGGGCTGGGCATGCTCGCGCGCCGCGAACACTCCCGCCGCGAGCTGGGCCGCAAGCTGCGCCAGGGCGGCTACGAGGCCGACGAAGCCGTCGCCGCGCTGGACCGGCTCGGCGCGCAGCACTACCAGGACGACGAGCGCTTCGGCGAGATGCTGGTGCGCAGCCGCGCCGCCCAGGGCTACGGTCCCGCGCGCCTGCGCGCCGAGCTGAAGAGCCACGGCCTGTCCGATGCGCGCATCCGCGCGCTGCTGGATGCCGCCGAGGTGGACTGGGCCGCATCCGCCGCCGCCCAGCTGCGCCGCCGCTACGGCGGCAAGGCCAGCGCGGATCCGGCCGAAAAGCAGCGCAGGGCTCAGTTTCTCTTGCGTCGGGGCTTCCCCGCCGCCACAGTAAGAGGTCTTACCCACGCCGAAGTGGACGAGTTGGCCGACGAAAGCGACTGATCGTCCGGCTCTGTCGCGGCGTGGCCTGCAGCCACCGGCGCCACAGACCTTTCGATCCGCACGCATGAAAACGGCCGACATCCGCTCCACCTTCCTCGAATTCTTCCGCTCCAAGGACCACACCATCGTGCCGTCCAGCTCGCTGGTGCCGGCCAGCGACCCGACGCTGCTGTTCACCAACTCGGGCATGGTGCAGTTCAAGAACGTATTCCTGGGCAGCGAGAAGCTGCCCTACGCGCGCGCCGCCGACGTGCAGCGCTGCCTGCGCGCCGGCGGCAAGCACAACGACCTGGACTCGGTGGGCTATACCGCGCGCCACCACACTTTCTTCGAGATGCTCGGCAACTGGTCGTTCGGCGACTACTTCAAGCGCGACGCGATCCGCTACGCCTGGGAGCTGCTGACCGGCGTGTTCAAGCTGCCCGCCGAGAAGCTGTGGGTGACCGTCTATCACACCGACGACGAGGCCTTTGACATCTGGCACAAGGAAATGGGCGTGCCGGCCGAGCGCATCGTGCGCATCGGCGACAACAAGGGCGCGCCGTTCGCCTCCGACAATTTCTGGCAGATGGCCGACACCGGCCCCTGCGGCCCCTGCACCGAGATCTTCTACGACCACGGCGCGGAGATCGCCGGCGGCCCGCCCGGCTCGCCGGACGAGGACGGCGACCGCTACATCGAGATCTGGAACCTGGTGTTCATGCAGTTCGACCGCGCGCCTGACGGCACGCTGTCGCCGCTGCCCGCGCCGTGCGTGGACACCGGCATGGGCCTGGAGCGCCTGGCGGCGGTGCTGCAGCACGTGCATTCGAACTACGAGATCGACCTGTTCGAGCACCTGATCAAGGTCGCCGCGCAGCTCACCGCCACGCCGGACCTGGGCAACAAGTCGCTGCGCGTGATCGCCGACCACATCCGCGCCTGCTCCTTCCTGATCGTCGACGGCGTGCTGCCTTCCAACGAAGGCCGCGGCTACGTGCTCCGCCGCATCATCCGCCGCGCGCTGCGGCACGGCTGGATGCTCGGCGTGCGCGGCGATTTCTTCTGGAAGATGGTCCAGCCGCTGGTCGAGGAGATGGGCGCGGCGTATCCGGAGCTGGCGGCCAGGCAGACCTTCGTCGAAGAAGCCCTGCGCACCGAGGAACAGCGCTTCGGCGAAACGCTGGAACACGGCATGCGTCTGTTCGACGAAGTGGCGGGGAAATCCGGCGACACCATCCCGGGCGCCGATGCGTTCCGCCTCTACGACACCTACGGCTTCCCGGTCGACCTCACCGCCGATATCGCGCGCGAACGCGGCCTGTCGGTGGACATGGAAGGCTTCGACCGCGCGATGGAAGAGCAGAAGGAGCGTGGCCGCAAGGGCGGCAGCTTCAAGGCGAAAGGCAACATGCCGGCCGAACTGGCCAGCCAGCTCAAGCCCACCGACTTCCTCGGCTACGACGCCATCTCCGCGCAGGGCAGCCAGGTCGTCGGCATCGTGCGCGACGGCATCCAGCTGCAGCAGCTGGCCCAGGGCGAGGAAGCCCTGGTGATCCTCGACCGCACGCCGTTCTATGCCGAATCCGGCGGCCAGGTCGGCGACACCGGCAGCCTCGCCAACAGTGCCGGCCGCTTCGACGTGGCCGATACGCTCAAGATGGGCGGCGTGTTCTTCGGCCATGCCGGCCAGTGGCAGGGCGCGCAGCCGCTGCGCGTCGGCGACGCGGTCGACGCGCTGGTCGATGGTGCGCGCCGCCAGGCCATCGTGCTGAACCACTCCGCCACTCACCTGCTGCACGCCGCGCTGCGCAAGGTGCTGGGCGAACACGTCACGCAGAAGGGCTCGCTGGTCGCGCCGGAGCGCCTGCGCTTCGACTTCGCGCACTTCAAGCCGGTCTCGGCCGACGAGCTCGCGCGCATCGAAGACCTGGTCAATGCCGAGGTGCGCCGCAACGCGCAAGCCGAAGTGCATCAGATGGGTTACAACCAGGCGATCGAGTTCGGCGCGATGGCGCTGTTCGGCGAGAAGTACGGCGACGAAGTGCGCGTACTGCGCATGGGCGAGTTCTCCACCGAGCTGTGCGGTGGCACGCATGTCGGCCGCACCGGCGACATCGGCCTGTTCAAGATCGTCAGCGAAGCGGGCGTCGCCTCCGGCGTGCGCCGCATCGAAGCGGTCACCGGCGCCGGCGCGCTCGCCTACGTGACCGACGAGGAGCGCCGCCTCGGCGAACTCTCGCAGCTGCTGTCGACCAGCGGCGACGAAGTGGTCGACAAGCTGCGCCAGCTGCTGGACAAGCAGAAGAAGCTCGAGCGCGAACTCGAATCGCTGCGCGCCAAGGCCGCCGGTTCCGCCACGGCCGACCTGGCCGCATCCGCGCAGGACGTCGGCGGCATCAAGGTGGTGGCCGCCCGGCTGGAAGGCCTGGATGCAAAAGCACTGCGCGACGGCATCGACCAGCTCAAGCAGCAGCTGGCCGATTGCGTTGTGCTGCTTGCCGGCGCGGCGGACGGCCGCGTGTCGCTCGTCGCCGGCGTGCACGGCAAGGCGCTCGGTCGCGTCAAGGCCGGCGACGTGGTCGCGCACGTGGCCAGCCAGATCGACGGCAAGGGCGGCGGACGTCCGGACATGGCCCAGGGCGGTGGCTCCGACACGGCCGCGCTGCCGGGCTTGCTGGCGGCGTTGCCGGCCTGGATCGGCGAGCGACTCGCTGGATAAATCTGGCTTGGATAAAACCTAGGTGAATAGACCACATGCTATAGGCCGAGCGCATTGCGCAGCGCGCGGGCGCTCGGCTAGTATCGGTCGAATGTCGGCTACGTGCGTTGTGCGTAGCCAGCCGGCGGCCGCTTTCGAGCGTCTCGTCGTTGTGCCGGGGAAGGCGGTAGGGCCTTCGATGGACAGTTCGTCGAAAACTCGGATGGTGTAACTCAGGGGTGAGGTTTCATCATCTGCTGGCCTGTGACCACATAGCTTTCATGGAGTGGCAAACATGTTGATTCTGACCCGCAGGGTCGGCGAAACCCTGATGATCGGCGACGAGGTGACCGTCACCGTCCTGGGCGTGAAGGGCAATCAGGTGCGTATCGGCATCAACGCGCCCAAGAACGTAGCCGTGCATCGCGAAGAGATCTATCAGCGGATCCAGAACGAGCACAAACCGGAAGGCGGCGGCTCGGACGAGCATTGATCGCCTGAAGGCTTTACGAAAGACCCATCGGCCGGTATCCTTGCCGGCTCCGCAGAAATGCGGACAAAAATGGAGAGATGCCCGAGAGGCCGAAGGGGCTCCCCTGCTAAGGGAGTATAGGGTCAAAAGCCTTATCGAGGGTTCGAATCCCTCTCTCTCCGCCAGATACGCAAAACGCCCCGCAAGGGGCGTTTTGCGTATCTGGCGGAGAGAGAGGGTGCAGAGAACCGGTGACTCGGCAAAGCCGAGCCACCGGTTCGGCTAGTTGTCTGGAACAACAAGGACAGCCGCAGGCTGGCCCCGCAGCGCGCAAGCGCGGAGGGGTGAGGCCCATGGATGGGCCTCACAATCCCACGCGTGACGGCGAAGCGCACCGCACATCGAAGCCGACACACAAACGCCCCGCTAGCGGGGCGTTTTGTATATGTGGCGAATAGATATTCACCAGGCATCCGCGCAGCACTGGCAGCATGACCTCAATCAACCGTCATTCCGGCGCAGGCCGGAATCCAGTGACGTCACCGTCTGATGTTGTGCGAAAACTAAAACGCTTTTTGTCTCTCGCCTTTTCGTAGCGCATCGCTACTGGATTCCGGCCTGCGCCGGAATGACGAAGAGAGCGGCCAAGTCGATCCACTCAACCCGGCACAAGCCCCCGCAACTCCACACCCTCCGGCGTCACCCGCAACACCGACCCGTGCTCATACCAATCCCCCAGCACGATCCTCTCGGCAGCCTGCCCGCCGACCTCGATGGAATGCACCGCCGGCCGATGCGTATGCCCATGGATCAACCGCGTCACGCCGGCATGGCCCATCGCCTCGGCAACAGCGCCGGCATTGACGTCCATGATCGTCTCCATGGTGCTGCCGGTATGCGCCTTGCTGTCCTCGCGCGCCTTCGCCGCAAACGCGCGGCGCGCCGCCAGCGGCATGGAGAGAATCTGCGCCTTCCACTCCGGTGTCCGCACCTGCTTGCGCACCGCCTGGTAGGCGACATCGTCGGTGCACAGCACATCGCCGTGCATCAGAAGAGTGGGGCGCCCGTACAGCTCGTGCACGGTGCCGTCCTCCAGCAGGGTGAGGCCGGCGCGGCGTGCGAATTCCTCGCCGAGCAGGAAGTCGCGGTTGCCGACCATGAAGTACACCGGCACGCCGGCATCGCGCAGCGCCTGCGTGGCCGCGGCTATGCGCGCCGGCAATTCCGCATCGTCGTCATCGCCGACCCAGGCTTCGACCAGGTCGCCGAGGATGTACACGGCATCGGCGCTGAGCGCCTCCTCGCTGGCGAGGAAATCCTCGAACAGCCGCGTGATCTGCGGACGGCCGGCGTCCAGGTGCAGGTCGGCGATGAACAGCGTATGCATCAGCCCTTCGTGCCTTTCTTGGCGGCGGGCTTGGTGGCGGGAGCGGCCGGTGCGGCTGCCGGCGGTGTCGCCGCGCTGGCGGCGCGCGCGGGCGCTTCCTCGCCGATCACGTAGGCGCTGTCGATCACTGGCAGCGGATTGGGCACGTCGTTGGCGAACGGACCCAGTGCGCGGGTGGGCAGGCCGGCGATCTTGTCGACCACATCCATGCCTTTCACCACCTTGCCGAACACGGCGAAGCCCCAGGTCAGTCCGTTCTGGTTGCCGACGTAGTCGAGGCGGCGGTTGTCCACCAGGTTGAAGAAGAACTGCGAGGTGCCGGAATTGGGATCGGCGCCGCGCGCCACGGCCAGCGTGCCGCGCAGGTTGGACAAGCCGTTGTCCGCTTCGCTGGCGATCGCCGAATGGGTGCGCTTGGGCTGCAGGTCGCGGGTGTACAGGCCGCCCTGCAGCATGTAGCCGGCAATCGCGCGGTGCATCACCGTGCCGCTGTAGAAGCCTTCGCGCACGTACTGCAGGAAATTGGCGACGCTCTTGGGCGCCTTGTCCGGATACAGCTCCACCGTGATGTCGCCCGCGGTGGTGTGCAGCACCACCTGCGGGTGCGGCAGGGCGGAAGGCGCGGCTGTCGCCTGCTTGGCCGCCTGGGCGGACAGCGCGAACGGCAGCAGCAGGAGGACAAGCAGGGCGAGGAGTCGTTGCATGGCGGATCGGGCGGCGTCAGGCATCCGCGCATGATACGCGGACGCGGTGAGAGTGGCCTTAAGGGCGGCGGCGCAGGAAAACGCGCGACGCATGCTCAAAGCGCGGTCAGGTCGAGTGCGAGGCCCAGCTCGGCCATCGGCGGGCGCTCCTGCTCCAGGTCGGCCTCGGTCAGCGGATGCTGCTCCAGCCAGGCCGCGGGCAGGGCCAGCCGCAGGCGCTGGCTGGTCGCGGCCAAGCGCATCTGCGGCAGGGATTCGGGGCGGCGCGCGCGGCGGAACAGCACGGCCAGGCGGAGCAGGGCAGTGATCTGCCGCGCCAGGGTGCGGTAGCGCTGCGGCAGCGCGGAGAACAGCGCCTTTTCCGGCTTGCGCCGGTGCGCCTCCACCACCGCGGCGAGCAGTTGCTGCTCCTGGCGCGAGAAGCCGGCCAGGTCGGCATGGCGCAGAATGTAGGCACCGTGGTGATGGTGCTGGCTGTGCGCGATGGCCAGGCCGATCTCGTGCACGCGGGACACCCACGACAGCCATTCGCGCGCCTCGCCGTCCAGCTTCCAGGTCTTGGCGACCTGGTCGAACAGCATCAGCGCGGTCGATTCGACGCGCCGCGCCTGCGCGCGGTCCACGCCGTAGCGGGCGGCCAGCGCGTCGATGCTGGCGGTGCGCGGGTCGGTGCCGCCGGCGCGGCCCAGCAGGTCCCACAGCAGGCCTTCGCGCATCGAGCTTTCGCATACGCGCATGCGCTGGATGCCCAGCGCCTCGAACGCGGCCTCGAAGATCACCACGCCGCCGGCGATCACTGGGGCGCGGTCGTCGGACAGGCCCGGCAGCTTCAACGCGCCGACCTGGCCCTGGGCCAGCAGGGCGTCGCGCAGCGCGGCCAGCGAGGCCGGGGTGATGCCGTCGTCGGAGAATTTCATGGCCTGCACCACGCCGCCGATGGCCTTGGCGGTGCCGGACGAGCCGTAGGCGTCGATCCAGCCGGATTCGCGGTAATCCTCGGCGAACTGCTGCAGCAGCACGCCGAGCTCGCCGGTGGCGCGCTGCCAGCGCTTGCGATTGAGCTTGCCGCCGGGGAAGAAGCGCATGGTCGAGGCGATGCAGCCGGCCTGCACGCTTTCGGTGTGCAGCGGGGCCAGGCCGCGGCCGATGATGAACTCGGTGCTGCCGCCGCCGACGTCGATCACCAGGCGGTTCTCGCGCGAGGCCGGCAGGTCGTGCGAGGCGCCCAGGAAGATCAGTCGCCCTTCCTCGCGGCCGGAGACGATTTCCACCGGGTGGCCCAGCGCGGTCTCGGCGGCGACCAGGAAGGACTGCGGCGAGGCCAGCCGCCGCACGGTATTGGTGGCCACTGCGCGCACGCGTGCCGAGGGCAGGCCGGCGATGCGCTGGCCGAAGCGGGCCAGGCAGTTCAGCGCGCGGGCGCGGTGCTCGGCGTCGAGGGTGCCGTCGGCGCGCAGGCCGGCGGCCATGCGCACGGTGTCGCGCAGGCGATCGATCACCCGGGGCTCGCCGTGCTCCACCCGCGCCACCACCATGTGAAAGCTGTTGGAACCCATATCGATGGCGGCGATCAGCTCGCCATCCTTGATCGGGGTCTGCTCGCCTTGAATCATCAGGGGGCTCGTTTCCGTGCGATTGAGTGCGAATTCTCGCACGCAGGCGCCGGGCTGCGTCAGCCCGGCGCGCTTCAGCTGCGCGTGACGGCCTTCGGCATGGTGGGGCTGAGCTTGTCGAGCAGGTATTGCTGCGCGCTGTGCGGGGACTCGTCGCCCGGCACGGCGCGGGTATAGCGGCCGTCGCTGTCCAGCAGCCAGGCCTGGGTGTTGTCCGCCAGATAGTTGGCCAGGGTTTCGTCGTAGACGCGCTGGGCCAGTGCGGGGTCGAGGATGGGGAAGGCCACCTCGATGCGGCGCATCAGGTTGCGTTCCATCCAGTCCGCGCTCGCGCAATAGGTTTCCGGCGCGCCGTCGTTGCCGAACCAGTAGACCCGGCTGTGCTCCAGGAAACGCCCCACGATGGAACGCACGCGGATGCGCTCGGACACGCCCGGCAGCCCCGGCCGCAAAGTGCAGGCGCCGCGCACGATCAGGTCGATCTCCACCCCGGCCTGCGAGGCGCGGTACAGCGCCTCGATCACATGGGCCTCGTTGAGCGCATTGAGCTTGGCCACGATGCGCGCGGGCTTGCCGGCCAGCGCATGCGCGGTCTCGCGCTCGATCTTGGCGACCACGCTCTTGTACAGCGTGAACGGCGAGTGCAGCAGGCGCTTGAGCTGGATCATCGGCCCCAGGCCGGAGAGCTGCTGGAAGACCTTGTGCAGGTCCTCGCCGATCTCCGCATGCGCGGTCATCAGGCCGATGTCGGTGTAGGCGCGACTGTTGGCCTGGTGGTAGTTGCCGGTGGACAGGTGCACATAGCGGCGCAGCACCTCGCCCTCGCGGCGCACGATCAGCAGCATCTTGGCGTGGGTCTTGTAGCCCACCACGCCGTAGACCACCTGCACGCCGGCTTCCTGCAGGCGCGTGGCGAGGCGGATGTTGGCCTCCTCGTCGAAGCGCGCGCGCAGCTCGATCACCACGGTGACGTCCTTGCCGTTGCGCGCCGCTTCCACCAGCAGGTCGACCAGCGGCGTGTCGGCGCCGGCGCGGTACAGGGTCTGCTTGATGGCCAGCACGTGCGGGTCCTGCGCGGCCTGGCCGAGCAGGTCGACCACGGTCATGAAGGACTCGTACGGGTGGTGCAGCAGCACGTCGCGCTCGCGCAGCACCTCGAACTTGCACTTGCTGGCGTCGAACGCCTTGGGCAGCTGCGGGGTGAAGCGCGGGAACTTGAGCGCGGGGCGGTCCAGGCTGTCGTAGACACTACCGGCGCGGATGATGTTGACCGGGCCGTCGCAGCGATAGACGTCGTTCTCTTCCAGCTCGAAGTTGGCGATCAGCATCGACACGATCGCCTTCGGGCAATCCGCGCCGATCTCCAGCCGCACCGGCTTGGCGTAGCCGCGGCCGAGCAGTTCCTCGCTGAGGGCGCGGGCCAGGTTCTCCACCTCGGCTTCCTCGACCATCAGCTCGCTGTTGCGGGTGACGCGGAACTGGTACGAGCCGGCCACCTTGAAGCCGGGGAACATCTGGTCGACGAAGCCCTGCAGCAGTTCGGCCAGGAACACGAAATGGTCGCCTTCGCCGCAGACCTCGTTGGGCAGGCGAATGATCCGCGGCAGCGAGCGCGGCGCGCGCACCAGCGCCATATGGCCTTCGCGGCCGAAGGCGTCGCGGCCCTTCAGCACCACGGCCAGGTTCAGTGTCTTGTTGAGGATGCGCGGGAACGGGTGCGCCGGGTCCAGGCCCAGCGGCGACAGCACCGGCAGCACCTCGTTCTCGAAATAGCCCTGCAGCCAGCGGCGCTGGCGCTCGCTCCAGCGGTCGCGCGTGAGGAAATGGATGGCCTCGGCGTCCAGCGCGGGTTTGAGCTCGTCCTGCCAGGTGGTGTACTGCGCGGCGACCAGGTCCAGCACGCGCTTGCGGATGCGCGCCAGCAGTTCGCCCGAGGGAATGCCGTCCGGCCCTGGCGCGGCCGAGCCGAAGCTGTGGTGGTGCTTGAGCATGGCCACGCGCACCTCGAAGAATTCGTCGAGGTTGTTGGCCACGATGCTCAGGAAGCGCAGGCGCTCCAGCAGCGGCACGTCGGGATCGCGGGCCTGGGCCAGCACGCGGAAGTTGAATTCCAGCGCGGCCAGTTCGCGGCTCAGGTACAGCTCGGGGGCGGCGGAGTCGATGGTGTGGTCGATCACGGGAGACGACGTGGAGGCTTTACGGCGCATCGCGGCATTCTGGCCGATGCGGGTCGCAAGCTCATGCGGCAGTGCCGCGTAGTGTGATGGGAGGCAGCGCTCCGGGGCTGAACCCTTCTCCCTCCGGGAGAAGGTGGCGGCAGCCGGATGAGGGTACGGGCGGAGCGGGGCGCCTCGCTCCGCCCGTACCCTCACCCCAACCCCTCTCCCGGTGGGAGAGGGGCTTTAATCAGGCTTCGTCCGGGCCGCCCGGCTTCAGCAGGCGGTCGTGCCCGAAGCTGCACGAGAAGGTCGAACCCTGGCCCGGCTCGCTCTGGATCTCCAGCCGCGCCTGGTGCAGGTTCAGCACGTGCTTGACGATGGACAGGCCCAGGCCGGTGCCGCCGCTGTCGCGCGAGCGGCTGGAGGAGACGCGGTAGAAGCGCTCGGTGAGGCGGGCCAGGTGGGCGGCGGGGATGCCGAAGCCGGTGTCGCTGACCGAATAGACGGCGCCTTCAGGCGTGCGCTTCCAGCGGATCGTGATGCTGCCGCCGGTCGGCGTATAGCGCACGGCGTTGCTCATCAGGTTGGACAGCGCGCTGTGCAGGTCCTTGGCCGAGCCGAGCAGGTCGGCTTCGGCGCTGTTCTCCACGGTGATGTGGTGGCGGCCCTGGCTCAGTGCCTCGGCTTCCTTGCGCAGGGTGGCGAGCAGGGGCGACATCGGCACGCGCTCGTCGGTGACGTGGTCCTGGGTTTCCAGGCGCGACAGGGTCAGCAGGTCTTCCACGATCTGGCCCATGCGCTTGGACTGCGCGCGCATCTCGCCCAGCACCGGGGCCAGCTCGGGCACGTCTTCCGGGTCGATCAGTTCCAGATAGCCGTGGATCACCGTGAGCGGCGTGCGCAGCTCGTGCGATACGTTGGCGACGAAGTCGCGGCGGATCTGTTCCAGCCGGGTGAGGTGGCTGATGTCGCGCGCCAGCAACAGGCGCTGGCGACGGCCGAACGGTAGCAGGGTGACATTGATGTGCCGGTTCGGATGGCCCGGCGCGACCACGTCGTTGAGCGGCTCGTGCGCGCCGTCCTGCAGCCAGCCGGCCAGCTCGGTGGTGCCCAGGCGTTCGTGCAGGTGAATGCCGCGATCCTGCGGCCGGCGCAGGCCGAGCAGGTCTTCTGCGGCGTGATTGAACCAGCGCACGTGCTGCTCGTTGTCCAGCAGGACAACGGCATCCGGCAGGCTGCCGGCGGCGCTGCGCAGGTCACGCAGACTGGAGGCGATGCGACGGGAACGCGTCATGAAGCGGTCATGCTGCAAGGGGCTGATGGTGGGGTGCGGCGGCATGATGTGCCGTGTTTCATGACGGATTCGGGTCAGCAGGAAGACGGTTTCCGCCACAGCGACAAGCGCCACGCCAAGCGCCATGCGGCCTCCCGCCCAGGCGCCGAGAAGGCCGCCCAGCACCAGGCCGGCCGCGAGGGCGGCCGGCAGTTTCCACGAACGATAGAACGGCTCAGGCATGCAGTCGGGCCATGGTCGCCACAAGGCGAGCAAGCATATCGGCAAACGCCGCCGGCCCGGCAAACCGCCCGCGGGCGCTTAGACGCTGGCGGAGAAGCGGTAGCCAGCGCCGCGCACGGTCTGCACCATCTCGTCCAGCTTCCACGGCTCCAGCGTCTTGCGCAGGCGGCGGATGTGCACGTCGACGGTGCGCTCCTCCACGTACACGCTGCCGCCCCATACGTGATCGAGCAGCTGTGCGCGCGAGTACACGCGCTCCGGATGGGTCATGAAGAAATACAGCAGGCGATATTCGGTCGGGCCGATCGGCACCGAGTCCTCGCCGGCGAACACGCGATGGGCCGGGCCGTCGATGCGCAGGCCGCCCAGTTCCACCATGCCCGAACCGTCGTCGCCCTGGCTGCGGCGCAGGACCGCCTTGATGCGGGCGATCAGTTCGCGGGTGGAGAAGGGCTTGACCACGTAGTCGTCCACGCCGGCTTCCAGCCCGTTGACCCGGTCCATCTCCTCGCCGCGGGCGGTGAGCATGATGATCGGGACTTCGCGGCTGAGTTCTTCCTTGCGCAGGCGGCGCGCCAGCTCCAGGCCGCTGGTGCCTGGCAGCATCCAGTCCAGCAGGATCAGGTCGGGTACCTGCTCGGCGATGGCGATCTGAGCGGCTCGTGCATCGGCGGCGTGGACCGCGTCCATGCCGGCCTTGCGCAGGGCAAAGGCGACCATGTCGCGGATCGAGGCTTCGTCTTCGACGATAAGAATGCGCTTGTGCACGCTATGGGTCCGCTTGGGGGCCTGTGACGCAAATATTGCAACGATTCAATGTTACGCCCCGATGACATTTCACGAAGGCGCAACGAAATCGTCGATTTGCGGGCGTGACAGCGGCGTGCAGGAAGGGCCGGACAGGGGCTCAGCGGCCCGCGCCGAAGCACAGGCGGCCGGCGCAGGACGCGTTCGGCTGCTGCAGCTGCTGGGTGCGACCGTCCGGGTTGTCCTCGGTCTGCACGCGGCGCTTGCGCAGCTCCATCACCAGCGGGGTGAGGTCGGCGATGCGGGCCTGGATGCGGGCGCGGGCGTAGTAGTCGAGGTCGGGGCGCTTGAGCAGGCGCTTGAGCTGTTCCATCGCGTCGAACGGGCGGCCGGACAGATAGCTGGCGTCGGCATAGGCTTCGCCCGCGCGCACCGTTTCGCCGGCTTTTTCGCTGGCGCGGGCGTAGCTGCGGTAGAGCTCCGGCTCGTCCGCGTTGTCCAGCATCGGGCGCAGCATGTCGGCGGCCTGCACGGCTTCCTCCTTGCTGCCGCCTTCGGTCAACGCATGGGCGTAGCCGAGCGCGATCGCGCGATTGCGCGGCGACTGGCCGTTGAGCGAGGCGTACATGCCCAGCGCCGCGCCGCGCTGGCCGGACTGCAGCTTCGCGTCGGCCATGGCCAGCTGCAGGATCTGGTTGTCCGGATGGTTCTTCAGCAGCGGCTGCAGTTCGTCCACCGCCTTGGCGCCACGGCCGCTGCGGGTGAGCGCGAGGGCGTAGCCGTAGCGATTGGCCGGCGTGTCGAACTCCGGATGCTTGGCCAGGTTGGAAGCGTAGTACGTGCTCAGCTGCAATGCGTCGGCGGACAGCACGCGCACGCGCTCGCGCATCAGCGCGTAGGTCTCCACGCTGCCCTTGCCGCCCTGGGCGGCGGCGAGCACGGTGGGGTCCTTCACGTAGGGGATCGGCGCGGTGCTCTTTTCCCACTGCGTCCTGGTCAATGTCGGTGCGTTAGGGCGCAGTTTCTGCTGTGCGGCCAGGGCGTCGGCGCGCGACTTGGCGTCGCTGATGCGCGACAGTGTCACCGGATGCGTCTGCAGCAGTTCCGGTACGTCGCGGTCGCCGCCCGCGCCGGCGCGCAGGGTGTCCTGCATGCGCTCGAAGAACGCGGCCATCGCGTTGGGATCGTAGCCGGCGTTCGACAGCGTCTGGATGCCGGCGCGGTCGGCCTCGACCTCGTCCTTGCGGGTGAAGTTGATCTGCCGCTGCAGCATCAGGCCCTGGCCGCCCATCAGCACCGCGCCGGCGGCGTCGCCGGCATGCGCACCGGCGCCGGCGGCGATCGCGCCGAGCAGCACCAGGGCCATCAGCGGCGCATCTTTTTTCGATGCCTCGAATGCGCGCTGCAGGTGGTTCTGCGTGATGTGGCCGATCTCGTGCGCGATCACGCCGGCCAGTTCGCTCTCGCTGTTGGTGATGTCGATCAGGCCCGAGTTCACCGCGATATAGCCGCCCGGCGCGGCAAAGGCGTTGATCACGTCTTCCTTCACGATGAAGAAGGAGAAGTGGTCCTTGGGCTTGTCGCTGGCGGCGACCAGACGGTAGCCGAGGTCGTTGATGTAGTCGTCGAGCATGGCGTCGTCGACCACCATGTCCATCGAGCGCATCTGGCGCAGCATGGCGGCGCCGTATTCCTGCGCTTCCTGCGGGGAGACCAGGGCGTTGGCGGAGCTGCCCAGGTCCGGCAGGCGCACGCTGGTGTCCTGGGCGGCGGCGCCGAAGGCGACGATGGCGCAGGCCAGGGCGGCGGCGAGCCGGGTGCGGAAGAGGCGGGGAGCGGGACGTGGTGCCATGCGCATAGGTGAGTGACAATATCACTTGTGACCGCGTCCCAATGAGTCCGGTTCACCGCCCCCGGCGCCTTGTTTTTGCGGGTCGCGACCCCCAGCTAGGCCGCCATTGCCGTTTCCTTTCCGGAGTCCGTCGTGCCCAAGATCGAGGTCTATTCGACCGGTTATTGCCCTTACTGCGTATCCGCCAAGAATTTGCTGAAATCCAAGGGACTGGAGTGGACCGAGGTGATGGTCGACACCGACCCGGCGCGCCGCGACGAAATGCTCCAGCGCAGCGGCGGCCGCCGCACGGTGCCGCAGATCTTCATCAACGACCAGCACGTGGGCGGCTTCGACGACCTGGTCGCGGCCGATCGCAGCGGCAAGCTGGCCGAGCTGCTGGGAGGCACCGCATGAGCGCCCAGGACGAGAGCAAGGGCAAGGACCGCGTCGCCGAGTTCACCGCGTTCCGCCAGCGCATGAACGAGCGCATCCTGGGCGAGGACAACCAGGTCGTGCGCCGCTTCTTCGCGCTGGACACGCAGACCTACAAGCCCGGCGCCCTGGACGTGAAGACCAAGGAACTGTTGGGCCTGGTCGCCTCGATGGTGCTGCGCTGCGACGACTGCATCAGCTACCACGTCGCCCAGTGCAAGGAAGCCGGCGTGACCCGCGAGGAGTTCTTCGAGACCTTCAGCGTCGGCCTGGTGGTGGGCGGTTCGATCGTGATCCCGCACCTGCGCCGCGCCGTGGACTTCCTGGACCAGCTGGAAGCCGGCGCTTCCGGCAGCGGCGACGCCTGCGCCGATCATGCCTGAGGGGTGGGAATAGGGAGTCGGGAATAGAGAATAGGAAGAGCTGGCCCCTTCAGCTTGGGGGGGCGGCGCTTTGGCCTATTCCCTATTCTCCATTCCCTATTCCCGGCCCGGCCCGGCTGGCCGGTCGGGCCGCCATGCGAGTTTGCGAAATGCTCCGTGCGAGGATTTGCAACGCACGCAGGGGCGCCTGCACTGGCCGCCCCTGCGAGCATCGGGGATAATCGGAAAGATTTTTCGGCCGGCCTTCCCCCGCCGCGCCGTCCGATTTTCTTTCCTCCAAGGAGTTCCCCATGAGCAAGACCATCGCCGTAATCCCGGGTGACGGCATCGGCCCGGAGATCATGAAGGCGACGCTGCGCGTGCTCGACGCCCTGGACTGCGGCCTGTCCTACGAGTTCGTCGACGCCGGCATGGTGGCGCTGGAGAAGCACGGCGACCTGCTGCCCAAGGACACGCTGGACGCCATCGCCAGGCACACGATCGCCCTGAAGGGCCCGCTGACCACGCCGATCGGCGGCGGCTTCACCTCGATCAACGTCACCCTGCGCCGCCACTTCGACCTGTACGCCAACGTGCGTCCGGCGATCAGCTTCCCCGGCACCAAGGCGCGCTTCGAGAACATCGACATCATCACGGTGCGCGAGAACACCGAGGGCGCCTACCTGTCCGAAGGCCAGACCCTGTCCGAGGACGGCGAGGTCGCCACCTCGATGGTGCGCAACACCCGCAAGGGCAGCACCCGCATCGTCAAGTACGCCTTCGAGATGGCGCGCCAGAAGGGCCGCAAGAAGATCACGGCGGTGCACAAGGCCAACATCATGAAGACCAGCTCGGGCCTGTTCCTCAACGTCGCCCGCGAGGTGGCCAAGGAATATCCCGACATCGAGTTCAACGAGATGATCGTGGACAACACCTGCATGCAGCTGGTGATGAAGCCCGAGCAGTTCGACGTGATCGTCACCACCAACCTGTTCGGCGACATCCTGTCGGACCTGTGCGCCGGCCTGGTCGGCGGCCTGGGACTGGCCCCAGGCGACAACATCGGCGCTGGCGCGGCGATCTTCGAGGCGGTGCATGGCTCGGCGCCGGACATCGCCGGCAAGGGCATCGCCAATCCCTGCGCGTTGCTGCTGGCCGCGGCGGACATGCTCGACCACCTGGGCATGGCCGACAAGGGCAACAAGGTGCGCGCGGCGATCCGCGACACCCTCACCAACGACCGCGACGCGGTCACCCCGGACCTGGGCGGCAAGGGCAATACCGACAGCTTCGGCGATGCGATCGTCAAGCGCGTCAAGGCGGCCTGAGTTTTCCGCTGCTCCACGAAAAAAGCCGCGGCATGTGCCGCGGCTTTTTTCTTTGCCGTCATTCCGGCGCAGGCCGGAATCCAGTAGCGATGCGGCACGACTATCGCAAAAGCGTTAGCGGTTTCGCCTCTGTCGCAGCGTTGTCGCCACTGGATTCCGGCCTGCGCCGGAATGACGAGCTTTTGGATGCCGCGATGATCAGGAATCAGCCGAACATCCCCGGCTGGTAATCCCCGCCCGGCGTATGCGCCGCCAGGTTGATGCGGTTCCAGCTGTTGATCAGCGTCACCAGCAGGGTCAGGTCGACCAGCTCCTTCTCGTTGAAGACCTTGCTGGTCTCCTGGTACAGCGCATCCGGCACCGCATCGCCGGGCACCAGGCGGGTCAGCGCCTCGGCCCAGGCAAAGGCGGCGCGTTCGCGCTCGCTGTAGCACGACGCCTCGCGCCAGCCGGCCAGCAGGAACAGACGCTGTTCGGATTCGCCGGCTGCGCGCGCGTCCTTGCTGTGCATGTCCAGGCAATAGCAGCAGCCGTTGATCAGCGAGACGCGCATCAGCACCAGCTCGATCAGCGCCGGCTCCAGGCCGCCGGACTTGAGGTTCTTGCTCAGCGTGAACAGCGGCTGCAGGGTTTTGAAGTGGTTGGCGATGTTGAAGCGGGACATGGCGGTTTCCTTGAGATGGAACGGCCGCAGTGGCCGCTCTTCAATGCAAGGACGCGGAGGCCGCGCGTTTCGTGACCGCTTCCAGGCGAGCGAGTTTTTCCGGGTGGCGGATCGAGTGGATCGCGGTGATGCGGTCCTGCTCGCATTCCACCCACAGCGCCGAGGTGAGTCGTCCGTCGGTCCAGATCAACAGCGCCGGCGCGCCATTGAGTTCGCTCAGCTGGCGCACCGTTTCGGGGCCGGAAGTATGCAGCGCGATCTGCCGATACAGCCGCGCGAGGCGGTCCTGGCCATAGAGCGGACGCAGCACGGCGCGCACCACGCCGCCGCCGTCGGAGATGTGCACGGCGTCCTCGGCGAACAGTGCGCGCAGCGAGTTCAGGTCCGGCCGCTCCATCGCGGCGAGGAAACGCTGCAGCATGCGCTGCTGCATCGAGTGGTCGACGCTGAAGCGCGGACGCCCTTCGCGCAGCCGTGTTTTCGCGCGATGCACGCGCTGGCGGCAGGCGTCCTCGGCGATACCCAGGATCGCGGCGGCCTCGGCATGGCTGTAGTCGAACACTTCCTTCAGCAGGAAGGCGGCGCGCTCCTCGGGGCTGAGCCGTTCGAGCAGCAGCAGGAAGGACAGGCTCAGGGTCTCGGCGCGTTCGAGCTGGTCCGAGGGCGCTTCGTCGACCGGTTCCAGCGGTTCGGGCAGCCAGGGGCCGGTGTAGTGCTCGCGCTCGGTCTTGGCGCGGCGCAGGCGGTCCAGGGCGAGGCGGGTGGTCACGGTGACCAGCCAGGCTTCAGGGTCGTCCAGGCGGGAGACGTCCTGCTCGTGCCAGCGCAGCCAGGCGTCGTGCAATACGTCCTCGGCGTCGGCGGGACGGCCGAGCATGCGGTAGGCCAGGCCGAACAGGCGTTGGCGGTGCTGCTGGAACAAGGCGGTCTGGGCGTCCATGGCGGCTCCTGGGCCTGGGGGTCAATGCCAGGACGCGCGAGGCGGCCCCGATGTGACAGCCTCAGCGGAAGAACGGGTAGGGCGCCAGGAACACCAGCCAGATCATCAGCACGATGCCGATGTACTTGAGCACCCGGAACGCCTTGGGATGGCGCTTCTTGAAGGCCCTGCTGCGCTCGCGCGAGCGCTGGTTGAGCGCGAACATGCGATTGACGAAGCCGGTTTTCTCTTCGGGCGATTCGGTGTTCGGCGAGGCGGTGATCTTGCCCATGAAGGCGCCGACGCGGCGGTTGAGCGCGGTCATCAGGCGCGTGCGCAGCGGGCGCTCGACGTCGGCGAACAGGATCACCCGGGTCTGATCGGTGCGGTTCTCGGCCCAGTGCACATAGGTCTCGTCGAACACCACGTCCTTGCCGTCGCCCCAGGCGTGGATCTCGCCGTCGACGAAGATGCGGCAGTCCTCGGAGTTGGGGGTGATCAGCCCCAGGTGATAGCGCAGCGAACCGGCGAACGGATCGCGGTGCGGATTGAGCTTGCTGCCCGGCGGCAGCAGGGCGAACATCGCCGCCTTCACGCTGGGGATGGCGTTGAGCAGCTTCACCGTCTCCGGGCACAGCGCCTCGGCCGAGGCCAGCGGCTCGCCGTACCACTTGAGATAGAAGCGCTTCCAGCCCTGCTTGAAGAAGCTGTTGAAGCTGGCGTCGTTGTGCTTCTCCGCCGCGCGGATAAAGCCTTCGTCGAACAGGTGCATGGCCTCCTCGCGGATGACCTGCCAGTTCGCCTGCAGCAGGTCCAGCTGGGGGAAGCCGCGGCGATCGAGGATCGGCCGCGCCGGCACCGCCGAGAAGGTGTACATCAGCAGGTTGTACGGGGCGAAGATCGCCGAATGGTCGACCAGCTGCCGGTCGAAGCGCAGCCGCGAGCGGCCACGCAGGTGCACGGCGAGCACGCATAGCGCGAACACGACGAAGATGAGCAGCAGGATCAGGCGCGGGGCGAGGATCATGTCGTAGGCGGCGGAAACGGGAAGACCAGCCGTCATTCTACTCCCAAGGCCGCCATGGCCCCCGCGCCTTCAGTGCCGCAGCACGCGCACCTCGCCCTTGCCCGGGCGGTAGCCCCTGACCAGCGCGCGCTGCACATAGGCCACCGCCTGGCGCACGGCGGCACGGGGCGGCTTGCCCTTGGCCAGCTCCGCGGCAATCGCCGAGGCCAGCGTGCAGCCGGTGCCATGGCCTTCCACGCGCAGGCGCGGGTGGCGCAGTTCCAGCACGCCGTCGGCGTCGTAAAAACGGTCGACCACTTCGCCGCCGCGGGCGTGGCCGCCCTTGAGCAGCACGGCATCGGCGCCCAGCGCGCGCAGGGCGACACCGGCGCGGTCGTAGTCGCGGGCCGTGCGGATCGGATGGCCGAGCAGCGCTTCGGCTTCGGGGAGATTCGGCGTGAGCACGTCGGCGAGCGGGATCAGCTCATGCACCATGGCGCGGACCGCGCCCTCGGTCAGCAGGCGCGCGCCGCTGGTGGCGATCATCACCGGATCGACCACCAGCCATGCCGGCTGGCGCCGGCGCAGCTCGTGCGCGACCAGCCGCACGATCGCCGCATTGCCGAGCATGCCGGTCTTCACCGCGCCGATGGCGAAGTCGTCGAACACCGCCTCGAGCTGGCTGCCGATATGCGCCAGCGGCACCGGATGCACGGCAGTGACGCCGCGGGTGTTCTGCGAGGTGATCGCCGCGATGGCCGATAGCCCATGCACGCCGCGCGCATGAAAGGCTTTGAGGTCAGCCTGGATACCCGCGCCGCCGCCGGAATCGGAGCCGGCGATGGTGAGGGCGATGGGTGGGGAATTCGTCGACACTTTTTTTGCTCGTCATTCCGGCGCAGGCCGGAATCCAGTTACAGCAACGCCGGATAAAGGTCGCGCCATTCGGGGTTTTCGCCTTCGATCAGGCGCAACTTCCACTGCCGCCTCCAGCTCTTCAGCGCCTTCTCGCGGAGGATTGCCGACTCCATGGTCTCGTGCAGTTCGTACCACACGAGATCATGGACGTCGTATTGCTTGGAGAAGCCATCGACCACGCCATGTTTATGCTGCCACACGCGCTTCAGGAGGTCGCTGGTCACGCCGATGTACAGGGTGCCGTTGTGCCCGCTGGAAAGCATGTAGACGCAAGGTTGTCGCCTGTCCATGGCGTGGTCTCTACTGGATGACTCGCTTCGCTCGCCCCTTCGGGGCCACCCTACGGGTGTTCTTCGCGCTGCGCGCTCGTCCGGCCTACGCCGGAATGACGGCTAAAGGAGCCCCAATTTTACAAGGCCTCCGAAGCGAAATCCGCCAACCTCGACCGCTCGCCGCGCCGCAGCGTGATGTGCGCCGAATGTTCCCACCCCTTGAAGCGATCCACCGCATAGGTCAGGCCGGAGGTCGTCTCGGTGAGGTAGGGCGTGTCGATCTGCTCCACGTTGCCCAGGCAGACGATCTTGGTGCCGGGGCCGGCGCGGGTGATCAGGGTCTTCATCTGCTTGGGCGTGAGGTTCTGCGCCTCGTCGATGATCAGATAGCGCGACAGGAAGGTGCGGCCGCGCATGAAGTTCAGCGAGCGGATCTTGATGCGCGAGGCGAGCAGGTCGTTGGTGGCCTGGCGGCCCCAGCTGCCGCCTTCCTCCGGGTTGGCGAGCACTTCGAGGTTGTCGGTGAGCGCGCCCATCCACGGCGTCATTTTTTCCTCCTCGGTGCCTGGCAGGAAGCCGATGTCCTCGCCGACCGAGACCGTGGCGCGGGTCATGATGATTTCGCGATAGCGCTGCTGATCCATCACCTGGGCCAGGCCTGCCGCGAGCGCGAGCAGGGTCTTGCCGGTGCCGGCAGTGCCGAGCAGGGTGACGAAGTCGACGTCCGGATCCATCAGCACGTTGAGCGCGAAGTTCTGCTCGCGGTTGCGCGCGGCGATGCCCCATACCGCATGGTTGGCATGGCTATGGTCGTCCAGCAGCACCAGGGTGGCTTCTTCCTCGTCGACGTGCAGCACGCGCAGCTCGACGCTGTTGTCGCCCGGCAGGAACAGGCACTGGTTCGGATGCCAGTCCTCGTCGTCGCGGCGCTTGACCTTGTAGAAGGTGCGGCCGCGTTCGTTCCACGACTGCACTTCCGGGTGGCGGTCCCAGAACTCCTCGGTCAGCTCGGTCGAGCCGGTGTAGAGCAGGGCGAAGTCGTCGAGCGCGCGGTCGTTCTCGTAGTCCTCCGCATCGATGCCATAGATCTTGGCCTTGATGCGCAGGTTGATGTCCTTGCTGACCAGGATCACCGCGCGGTCGGGATTCTGGTCGCGCAGCTCGATCACCGCCGCCAGGATCAGGTTGTCGGCCTTGCCGTGGCCGTTGGTGGCGCGCTGCTGGAAATACAGCCGGCCCACCGTGTTGTTGCGCTTGAGCTTGATGCCCTGCGGGCTGCTCAGTTCCAGGCCGTTGCTGATGCCGTGGCCGTTGCCGCGTTCGATCAGTTCGTTGAGGAAGCGGCTGACCTGGCGGCCGTTGCGCGAGACTTCCGAGGCGCCTTTCTTCTTTTCGTCCAGCTCCTCCAGCACTGTCATGGGGATGAACACGTCATGCTCCTCGAAGCGGAACAGCGACGTGGGATCGTGCAGCAGAACATTGGTATCGAGAGCGTAAATGCGCTTGCTTCCGGTCATACGGAAGTTGCCTCGCTGGCTTGCTGGTTGAGAAAACGCGGCATGGAACCCGGCATGCGGGATGCCGTGGGAATCCGGCCCGCCGGGCCGGAAAAAGCGCGTCCGTCCCGCCGGCGCGGCGAGCGCGGACGGGACGCGACGGATAGGTCGGAAGGGTTCACTTGGCGGGGATGGCGTCGAGCACGGCCTGGGCGTGCCCCGGTACTTTCACGTTGCGCCATTCCTGGACCAGCCTGCCTTCGGGGTCGATGAGGAAGCTACTTCGTACGACACCCATGTGACGTTTTCCGTACAGCACCTTCTCGTGGATCACGTCGAAGGCCTGGCACCAGGTTTCCTCGGGGTCGGAAACCAGTGGGAACGGCAGCTCCTGCCTGGCGGCGAAATTGGCGTGGGATTTCACCGAATCGCGCGAGACGCCCAGCACCTGCGCGTTGCGCTTGCGGAACTTCGGGTAGAGGTCGCGGAAGTCCTTGGCCTCGTTGGTGCAGCCGGGCGTGCTGTCCTTGGGATAGAAATACACCACTACCCATTGGCCCTTGAGGCTGTCGAGTTTCAGCTCGCCGCCGTCGCCGAGCGCGCCCTTGAGCTTGGGAATCTTTTTGCCGAGATCTGGCATGACTGCTCCTGCGAAGCCGCGGACGGGCTCCGTCTTGTGGTTGTCGTGGGGGAGGGAGGCTGGCGGCCGGTGGTCGGCACGGAGTGGAAGGCGGCGCGTCGTGCGATGGTGCTCGCTCGATGTGCGGACTGCATGCGCGCCGGCCCTCCGGTATTGCCTCTTCGGGGCCAAGACTAGCGCGCCTGCGGCGGCGGATGACAGCCCTTGCCAACGGCGGCGTGGCGGGGGCATGCTGGCTCTCCCGCGCCAAAGGGCCCGAACGAAGTTTCCGGCGGCCCGACCCTTCAGACCTTCTTAGAACTTCACCGGATCCATGATGGCATCCAGGTTGAGTCCGTCGCAGAACTCCAGGAAGTCGTCGCGCAGCGCGGCGATGTGGGTGTCTGCGGGAATGCCCACGGTGATCTGCGCCTGGAACATCGGCGCGCCGGTCTGCATGGCCTGGTAGCGCATCGAGTGCAGCTGTTCCACCGCGATGCCGTGGCGGTCGAAGAAATCGATGATGCGCACCAGGATGCCGGGCCGGTCGGCCGAGATCACTTCCACCAGGTAGGGCAGCAGGCGCGAGGCCTGGGCGCGCGTGTCGGTGCGGTAGTGCACCAGGTGCACGTCTTCCTCGCGCGCGAACTTGGCCAGGGCGGACTCCAGCTTGGCCACCGCGTCCCACGAACCGGTCGCCAGCAGGGTCAGCGAGGTGTCCACGCCGATGCTGGACACGCGCGCATCGGCCAGGTTGCAGCCGGCATCGGCGATACGGCGGGCCAGGTTGAGCAGGGGGCTGCGCTGCGCCGGGGTCAGCGCCTGGATCAGCAATTGGTGGTCGTTGCCGGTACGCGAGGAACGGTTCAAGGATGTCGGCCTGTGGCGAGGACCCGCGCAGCGCGGGACGGCGGCGCAAGGCCCGGCGAGCTTACTTGTCGCCCCTCCGAGGTCGCAAGTAACATGCAGGGCTTGGCTTCTGGCCGGAGTGTGTCTTGAAGATTGGTGGAAGTATCTGCGCCCTGGCGACCCCGTTCACCTCGGACGGCGCGCTGGACCTGGACGCCTTCGGGCGGCTGCTGGACTACCAGGTCGCCGGCGGGACGCAGGCGGTGGTGGTCGCCGGCTCCACCGGCGAAGCCCACATGCTCGAGCACGACGAATACGAGACCCTGCTGAGCTTCGCGGTCAAACGCATCGCCGGACGCATCCCGGTGCTCGCCGGCACCGGCGAAGCGGGCACGGCCAGGACCGTGGCGCTGACCCGCCGCGCGCGCGCGCTGGGCGCCGACGCCGCGCTGGTGGTGGCGCCGTTCTACGTGCGGCCCACGCAGGAAGGCCTGCGCCGCCATTTCCTCGAGGTCGCCGAGCATGGCGGCCTGCCCGTGCTGCTCTACAACGTGCCCGGCCGCACCGCTTGCGACCTGCTGCCGGAGACTGTCGCGGCGCTGCGCGAGCATCCGGCCATCGTCGGCATCAAGGAAGCGGTGGGCAGCGACGAGCGCATCCGCGCCCTCGCGGAACTTGCGCGCGCGGATTTCGTCTACCTGTCCGGTGACGACCCGACCGCCGGCAAGGCCATGCTGGCCGGCGCGGCCGGCACCATCTCGGTAGTCGCCAACCTGGCGCCCAAGGCCTTCCGCGAGCTGTGCGACGCGGCGACCTCGGGCGACGCGGCGGCCACCACGCGTTGCGACGATGTACTCGCTCCGCTGGTTCAGGCGTTGAACTGCGCACCCAACCCGATCGCCGTGAAGGCCGGCCTGCCGGCGCTGGGGCTGGGTTCGGCGGCGCCGCGCCTGCCCCTGGTCGAACTGCAGGACGGCCCGGAGCGGACGCGCATCGCCGAAGCGCTGGCGGCTCTGGCATCCTTGGCAAACGCGGCCTGACGGCCGCCCGATCTCTCAACGGAACTCCAATTCAATGAAGAAATCCCCGCTCCTCGTCGCCATGCCGGCCCTGGCCCTGTCCGCCTTGCTGCTCTCCGGTTGCGGCATGTTCCGCTCGGAGAAGGCCTGGGAAGCCGCCAAGCAGGAAACGCCGCTGGAGATCCCGCCGGGCCTCGATACGCCGTCGACCAGCGCCGCCCTGGTGATCCCGGAGCAGGGCGCCAACAACCCGACCGCCAATGGCGCCACTGCGCGCGTGGGCAAGGGCGGCGGCGTGATCGCCGACGGCTTCGTGCTGTCCGACTCGGTCGACAACGCCTATCGCCGCGTCGGCCAGGCGCTGGAGCAGGGCGACATCGGCCAGGTGGTGAGCCACGACGATGCCGGCCATGCCTACACGCTGAGCGTGGTCGCCTCGGCCGCCCCGGCCAGCAAGCCGGGCTTCTTCCACCGCATCTTCGGCGGCGGCAAGAAGGACAGCTCGGCCGCCGCGCCGGGCGCCGCGCCGCATCAGGTGCAGGTGGTGGTCGGTCCGAGCGGCCAGAGCGCCAGCGAAGTCCGCGCGCAGGGCGACGGCGCCGCCGTGGCCAAGGTGGTGGATACGCTGAAGGCGCGCCTGGGCGGGAATTGATCCCGCCCTTCGGCTACGCAGCCATGAAAAAAAGCCGCCCGATGGGCGGCTTTTTTTGTGTTCCGGGATATCGGAAAACTCGGATTCAGCGCTGCAGCTGATCCAGCTTGTTCGGCTTGTTCTCCCACTCCTTCGCGTCCGGCAGGCCGTCCTTGCGCTCGGTGATCACCGGCCAGGCCTTGGCCAGCTCCGCGTTGAGCGCCACGAAGGACTCCTGCCCGGCGGGCACGTCGTCTTCCGGATAGATGGCATTGATCGGGCACTCCGGCTCGCACAGGGTGCAGTCGATGCACTCGTCCGGATCGATTGCCAGGAAATTGGGGCCTTCATGGAAGGCGTCGACCGGGCAGACTTCGACGCAGTCGGTGTACTTGCACTTGATGCAGTTGTCGGTGACGACAAAGGTCATGCGGTCGCAGGCCTGTATATGCCGGGAGGGCCTGTGCGGCCCGGAAGTGGCGCTCCCTACGAGGTTCGAACTCGTGTTCCCGCCTTGAGAGGGCGGTGTCCTAGGCCACTAGACGAAGGGAGCGAAAAGCACCGGAGCGCGCTAGTATAGCGAAATTGTTGCGGCCGGCAATGCCCTCCGTGACAGCTGTCGCATGCCCGAAGCCTTGCTGGCGCAGCCCCGGGTTCATCCCGGCTCGACCTCGGCGAAGGCCATGCGGCAACCCATTCGCTGCAAGGATTCAAACCGCTTGAACTTGAAAGCAAGGAACGAGGCCACGCCGTCGCTGCGCATCATTCCGCGCGAGCAGCACGTGATATCGCGCAAGAACATCAGCAAGGCCGCGCTGCGCGTGCTGTACCGCCTCCACGAAGCCGGCTACGACGCCTTCCTGGTCGGGGGCGCCGTGCGCGACCTCCTGCTCGGCGGCCATCCCAAGGACTTCGACGTGGCCACCAATGCCACGCCGGAGGACGTCAAGAAGCTGTTCCGCAACTGCCGCCTGATCGGCCGCCGCTTCCGCCTGGCCCACGTGGTGTACGGGCCGGAGATCATCGAGGTGGCCACCTTCCGCGGCACCGGCGAGGACGACGGCAGCGAGGGTGGCGGCGACCGCCACATCGTCGATGGCCGCATCGTGCGCGACAACGTGTGGGGCAGCATCGAAGAGGACGCGCTGCGCCGCGACTTCCGCGTCAACGCGCTGTACTACGACATCAGCGACTTCTCCGTGCGCGACTACGTCGGCGGCATGCAGGACGTGGAGAACCGCGTGCTGCACCTGATCGGCGACCCGGTCACGCGCTACCGCGAAGACCCGGTGCGCATGCTGCGCGCGGTGCGCCTGGCGGCCAAGCTCAACTTCCGCATCGACGCCGCGGCGTTCGCGCCGTTCGAGGAACTGGGGCCGCTGCTGCTGGATGCCTCGCCGGCACGCCTGTTCGACGAATCGCTCAAGCTGTTCCTGAGCGGGCATGGCCTGAAGAGCTTCCGCATGCTGGAGCAGAGCGGCCTGCTCAAGTTCATGTTCCCGGCCACCGCGCGTTCGCTCAAGCGCGGCGACGAAGCGCTGCGCCAGCTGATCGAGGAAGGCCTCGGCAGCACCGATGCGCGCGTGGCCGAAGGCAAGTCGGTGACTCCCGCCTTCCTGTTCGCGGTACTGCTGTGGGGCGAGGTGCGCGACCTGGCCCATGCCTGGATCGTCAAGGGCGTGGAAAGCGGGCAGGCCTGGGGCCGCGCGGTGGCGCACGTGGTGTCCGAGCAGTGCCAGCGCGTGGCGATCCCGCGCCGCTTCACCATCACCATGGAAGAGATCTGGGCGCTGCAGCCGCGCTTCGAGCAGGTGCAGCGCAAGCGCGTGTTCCGCCTGATGGCGCATCCGCGCTTCCGCGCCGCCTTCGACTTTCTGCTGCTGCGCGCCACCGAATCGCCGGCCGTGCGCGAGCTGGGCCAGTGGTGGCTGCATGCCCAGCAGCTGCCGCATGAGACCCTGGCCGCCGCGCTGTCCGGCAGCGGCGGCGATATACCGTCCGCAGGCGGCCCCGACCCCGCTCCGGCGAGCAAGCCGCGCAAGCGCCGCCGCCGCAAGCCGGGCGGCAAGTCCGGCGGCAAGTCAGGAGCGGCGTGACCGCCGCCTACGTGGCGCTGGGCAGCAACCTGGGCGATTCCCGGCGCTACCTCGGCGAAGCCATCGAGGCGATGGCGCGCCTGCCCTCGACCCGGGTGACGGCGCGCTCGCGCCTGTACCGCACGCCGCCGTGGGGCATGCTGGAGCAGCCGCCGTTCCTCAATGCCGCCGTCCGGCTGGATACCGGCCTGGCCGCCGGCGAACTGCTCGACGCCCTGCTCGCCATCGAGCGCGCCGCCGGCCGCACCCGCGAGGGCGAGCGCTGGGGGCCGCGCACGCTGGACCTGGATCTGCTGCACATGGAAGGGGTGCGCATGGCCGACGCGCGCCTGACCCTGCCGCATCCGCGCATCGGCGAGCGCGCCTTCGTGCTGCTGCCGCTGGCGGACCTGGCGCCCGAGCTGGAGCTGCCCGGCCAGGGCAAGGTCGCCGAACTGCTCGCCGCACTCGATCACAGCGGCTGCGAAGCGCTGCCTTGAGCCTTTTGTGCAATGCGGCGGATAATCGCCGTCTCCCGTTCCGACGACGCTGCTGAAGGCATCCCCGTGTACGTCCAGAATGCCAGTGCCCCCGCCCGCAAGCCCGTGACCGTGCCCGGCCTGCGGGCGATGAAGGGGGAGGGGCGGCGCATCGTCGTGCTCACCGCCTATGACTACAGCTTTGCCTGGCAGCTGGAAACGGCCGGCGTCGATGTCGCCCTGGTCGGCGACTCGCTCGGCATGGTGGTGCAGGGGCATGCCAGCACCTTGCCGGTGACGCTGGATCACATGGTCTACCACACCGCCGCAGTGGCCCGCGGCCTGTCCGCCACCCTGCTGGTGAGCGACCTGCCGTTCATGAGCGACCGCGATGTGCCGCACATGCTCGACGCCGGCGCGCGCCTGGTGGGCGAAGGCGGAGCGGCGATGGTGAAGATCGAAGGCGCGGCGCCGCACATCCTCGACGGCATCCACGCGCTGGCCAGCCGCGCGATCCCGGTCTGCGCGCACCTGGGCCTCACCCCGCAGTCGGTGCACAAGTTCGGCGGCTTCCGCATCCAGGGCCGCGAACAGGAAGCCGCCGACCGCGTGGTGGCCGAGGCCAAGGCAGTGGAACAGGCCGGCGCCGACCTGCTGGTGCTGGAAGGCGTGCCCACCTCGCTGGGCGAGCGGGTGACCCGGGCCGTGGGCATCCCGGTGATCGGCATCGGCGCCGGCCCGCATTGCGACGGCCAGGTGCTGGTGCTGCAGGACATGCTGGGCATCACCCCGGGCAAGCGGCCCAAGTTCAGCAAGGATTTCCTGGCCGGACGCGATTCTGTGGCGGCTGCGCTGGCCGCTTATGCCGACGACGTGCGCAGCGGCGCCTTCCCGGCCCCCGAACACTGTTTCAGCTGAGAAACGACCTCCATGCAGACTGTGCAAGACGCCGCGGCCCTGCGCGCCGTGATCCGCGGCTGGCGCTCCCAGGGCCAGACCGTGGGTTTCGTGCCGACCATGGGCAACCTTCACGCCGGCCATCACTCGCTGATCAAGCTGGCCCGTGCGCGCACCGACCGCGTGGTGGCGAGCGTGTTCGTCAATCCCACCCAGTTCGGCCCGAACGAGGATTTCGACCGCTATCCGCGCACCCTGGTGCAGGACCAGGCGGGGCTGGCCGAGCAGCAGTGCGACCTGGTGTTCGCGCCGGATGTGGCGACGATGTATCCGTTCGGCCCGGCCGGCAGCGTGAGCCTGCACGTGCCGGAGGTGACCGACACCCTGGAAGGCGCGCACCGCCCCGGCCACTTCGACGGCGTCGCCACCGTGGTGTGCAAGCTGTTCAACCTGGTGCAGCCGGACGTGGCCGTGTTCGGCCAGAAGGACTACCAGCAGCTGAAGGTGATCGAGCGCATGGTGCGCGACCTGGCCCTGCCGGTGAAGGTGATGGGCGCGCCCACCCTGCGCGCCGACGACGGCCTGGCGCTCAGTTCCCGCAACCAGTACCTGTCGCCCGCCGAGCGCGAGCTGGCGCCGCAGATCTATGCCACCCTGCAGCAGATGCGCGAGCTGGTCGGCAAGGGCCACGCCGTCAAGGTGGTGGAGCAGGCCGCGGCCTCCAAGCTGGCCCGCGCCGGTTTCGAGCCGGACTACGCCGTGATCCGCCGCGCCGAGGACCTGTCCGAGCCGGCCGAGGGCGAGCGCGAGGGCCTGGTGGCGCTGATCGCCGCCCGCCTGGGCAGCACCCGCCTGATCGACAACTTGCCCTTCGATTGACCGTCCCCATCTAGCGCGACATCCGGCCTCGTTGCGGCCGGATAGTCCGCGATCCGATAATTGCCCGCTACGCAGCCCTTTTTTGCTGGAAGTCATGCCATGAACCTGAACATGCTCAAGGCCAAGATCCACCGCGCGACGGTGACGCACGCCGAGCTGCACTACGAGGGCTCGATCGCGATCGACGGCGCGCTGCTCGATGCCTCCGGCATCCGCGAGTACGAGCAGATCCACGCGTGGAACATCAACAACGGCAAGCGCTTCGTCACCTATGCGCTGCGCGCGGAAGAAGGCTCCGGCATCATCTCGGTCAACGGCAGCGCGGCCCATCGCGCCCAGCCCGGCGACCTGGTGATCATCGCCGCGTTCGCCCAGCTGTCCGAGGCGGAGCTGGAGCAGTTCCAGCCGACCCTGGTCTACGTGGATGCCGACAATCACATCTCGCACACCAACCGCTCCATCCCCAAGCAGATGGCCGCGGCCTGAAGCGAAGCCGCCGGAAAAAGGCGGCGATCTGGCGCGTGGCGCGCTACTCAGGCGCCACGTGTTGGCTCTAAGATCGGGGTTCCCATTCCCCGCCAAGTACGAGCCCATGTCGCAGCAGCGCAGTCCGTCCTTCCTGGCAGCACATGTCGAACGTCTTTCGCGCACCCATCTGCGCGACCTGCTGCAGGACCAGGAGCGCGGCCAGCGCCTGCGCCATCGCGTCGGCCCGCTGCTGCTGGACCTCAGCCGGCAGAAGCTCGACCACGAAGCCTTGCAGGCGCTGGGCGAGCACGTCGAAGCCAGCGGCTGGCAGCGCGCCCGCGACGCCATGTTCGCAGGCGAGCCGATCAACACTTCCGAAGACCGCGCCGTGCTGCACACCGCGCTGCGCGGCGGCGCCTCGCACCTGCCGCCGATGGCGCCGCGCGAGGCGCGCCTGGAGATCGAGCGCACCCTGCAGCGGATCGAGGAACTGGTCCGCGCGATCGAGCGCGGCGACGCGGCCAGCATGGGCCTGCCGTCGAAGATCACCGACGTGGTGAACATCGGTATCGGCGGTTCCGACCTCGGTCCGCGCCTGGCCGTGCGCGCGCTGTCGCCGTTCCACGTGCCGGAGCTGCGCAGCCATTTCCTTACCAACGTCGACGGCCAGGCCGCCTACGAACTGATGCGCCAGCTCGATCCGCGGCGCACGCTGGTGATCGTGGTCTCCAAGACCTTCACCACCCAGGAAACCCTCCTCAACGGCAACGTGCTGCGCGACTGGATCCTGCGCTCCTACGACGGCGATGCGCGCGCGACCTCGAAGCATTTCCTCGCGGTCAGCGCCAACACCGCCGAGGCCGAGCGCTGGGGCGTGGCCACCTCGAACATCTATCCGATGTGGGACTTCGTCGGCGGCCGTTTCTCGCTGTGGTCCGCCGTGGGCCTGTCGCTGGCGCTGGCCATCGGCATGGAGCATTTCCGCGCGCTGCTGGCCGGCGCGGCGCAGGTCGACGATCACTTCCGCAGCAAGCCCTGGCAGCAAAACCTGCCCGTGCTGCTGAGCCTGGTCGAATACTGGAACCGCAATGCGCTGGGCCGCAGCAGCCGCGCGGTGGTGCCCTATGCCGACCTGATGGGCGACCTCACCTCGTACCTGCAGCAGCTGGAGATGGAAAGCCTGGGCAAGCAGGTCACGCCGCAGGGCGAGCCGGTGGCGCAGGCCACCTCGCCAGTGGTGTGGGGCAGCGTCGGCACCAATGCGCAGCATGCGTATTTCCAGTCGCTGCACCAGGGCACCGATACGGTGCCGCTCGAATTCATCGGCGTGGTGCGTCCCGCGCATCCGCTGCGCGCCAACCACGACGCGCTGCTGTCCAACCTGCTGGCGCAGGCCGCCGCGCTGGCGCTGGGCAAGACCTTCGAAGAAGCCCTGGCCGAGGCGAAGAGCGGCGATGAGCAGGCGCGCCGCGTGCTGGCCGCGCAGCGCACCTTCCCAGGCGACCGTCCGAGCACGGTGATCCTGCTCGACTCGCTCACGCCGGAAAGCCTGGGCGCGCTGATCGCGCTGTACGAGCACAAGGTGTTCATGCTCGGCCATCTGTGGAGCATCAACGCGTTCGACCAGTGGGGCGTGGAGCTGGGCAAATCGATCGCCCGGCAGATCCTGCCGGCGCTGGAAGGCCAGACGGACGATCTCTCCTCGTTCGACACCGCCACGCGCGCCTTGCTCGACGAGATCGCCCAGCGCCGCGAAGGCTGAGCGCCTTACGTCGCCTGGTGCCGCGCCAGCGCCCAGGCGACGTGTTCGCGCACCACCTCCGACGGATGCGCCGCGCGCGAGCGCAGCGCGTCGATCACTTCGCTCGAGTCCGGCGCATTGCCCAGCGCCACCGCGATATTGCGCAGCCAGCCCTCGTAGCCCGTGCGGCGGATCGCCATGCCTTCGGTGCGGCGCAGGAATTCCTCCTCGCTCCACGCGAACAGTTCCACCAGCCGCGCACCGTCCAGGCTGTGGCGCGGCGCGAAATCCGGTTCGGCCGCATCGCGCGCGAACTTGTTCCACGGACAGATCAGTTGGCAGTCGTCGCAGCCGAAGATGCGGTTGCCCATCGGCGCGCGCAGTGCTTCCGGAATGCTGCCCTTGAGCTCGATGGTCAGGTAGGAAATGCAGCGCCGCGCATCCAGCCGGTATGGCGCCACGATGGCCTGGGTCGGGCAGATGTCGATGCAGCGGCGGCATGTTCCGCAATGCGCGGTGGCCGCTTCGTCCACCGGCAGCGGCAGGTCGGTGTAGAGCTCGCCGAGGAAGAAATAGGAACCGGCGCTGCGGTTGATCAGCACCGTGTGCTTGCCGATCCAGCCCAGGCCCGCATTGCGCCCCAGCGCCTTCTCCAGCACCGGCGCGGAATCCACGTAGGCGCGGTAGCCGAAATCGCCTACCTGGGCGTGGATGCGTTCGGCCAGCTTCTGCAGGCGGTTGCGCATCAGCTTGTGATAGTCGCGGCCCAGCGCGTAGCGCGCCACGTAGCCGGCGTCCGCGTCTTCCAGCACGGCCCAGGCGTTGCGCGTGCCGGGCGGGATGTAGTCCATGCGCACCGAGATCACGCGCAGCGTGCCGGGTTCCAGCTCGGCCGGACGGCTGCGCTTGGTGCCGTGGCGGGCCATGTAGTCCATCTCGCCGTGGTGGCCGTCGTCCAGCCAGCGTTGCAGGTGTTGCTCGTCCTCGCCCAGCTCGATGCCGGCGATGCCGGCGTCGGCGAAGCCGAGCTCGCGCGCCCAGCGCTTGATGTCGGCGGCGAGCGCGGCGTAGTCGTGGGCGAGGGCGGGCGAAGAGGACATGGCGGTCATTGTAAGTCCGCCGGGTACGGCTCCCGCCTATAATCCCGCGCATGACGCCAAGCCCGCACAGCCACGAGCTCTATTCCGTCGACCAGGTGCGTGCGCTGGACCGTCGCGCCATCGACGCGCTGGGTATCCCCGGCATCGAACTCATGCGCCGCGCCGCGGCGGCTGCTTTCGCCTCGCTGCAGCGCCACTGGCCGCGCGCGCGACGCATCGCGGTGTACTGCGGACCCGGCAACAACGGCGGCGACGGCTTCCTGCTCGGCGCGCTCGCCTTGCAAGCCGGCTATCAGGTGATGCTGTTCGCGCTTTCCGGCGAATCGCGCGGCGACGCCGCGGCGGCGCGCGGCCGCTTCGAGGAAGCCGGCGGCCAGATCCAGCCATGGAGCGCCGTGACCGGGCTGCCGGTGGCCGATGTGCACGTGGATGCGTTGTATGGCACCGGCCTGGCCCGCGCGCCGGAGCCCGCCGTAGCCGACCTGCTGTGGCGCCTGAACGCCGGTGGCGAGCCGATCCTCGCGCTGGACGTGCCCTCGGGCCTCAATGCCGATACCGGGCAGTGCCCGGGCGAGGCGATCAGCGCTGACGTCACCGTCAGCTTCATCGCGCACAAGCGCGGCCTGCATACCGGCCAGGCGGCGGATCACGTGGGCGTCCTGGAACTGGACACGCTGGCCTTGCCGGACGAGCTCCGGGACGGCATCGCGCCCGACGCCGAGGTGCTGCAGTCGGCGACGCTGCCGCCGCGCCCGCGCCACGCGCACAAGGGCAGCAATGGCCACGTGCTGGCGATCGGCGGCGATCTCGGCACGGCCGGCGCGATCCGCCTGTGCGGCGAAGCGGCGCTGCGCGCCGGCGCGGGGCTGGTCAGCGTGGCGACGCGCGAGGCGAACCTGATCGCGCTCAACAGCGCTCGTCCGGAACTGATGGCGCACGGCGTCGACGGCCCGCAGGCCCTGCAGCCACTGCTGCAGCGCGCCGACGTGCTGGCGCTCGGACCGGGACTGGGGCAGGGCGCCTGGGGCCACGCGCTGTGGCTGACCGCGCTGGACATGGGCATGCCGATGGTGCTCGATGCCGACGGCCTCAATCTGCTGGCGCGCGAGCCGCGCACGTTCGAAGCGACGACGGTGATCACGCCGCATCCGGGCGAAGCCGCGCGGCTGCTGGAACGTTCGATCGCCGACATCGAGGCGGACCGCTACGCCGCCGTGCGCGCGCTGGCGCGGAAGTACAACGCCGTCGCGGTACTCAAGGGGGCCGGCAGCCTGATCGCCGATCCACACGGCCGCGTCGCCGTCTGCCCCTGGGGCAACCCCGGCATGGCGACGGGCGGCATGGGCGACCTGCTGACCGGGATCGTCGCGGCGCTGCTGGCGCAGGGCTGCGAGGGCTGGGCAGCGGCCTGCCTCGGCGTCGGCCTGCATGCGCGTGCGGGCGATGCGGCCGCCGCGGATGGCGGCGAGCGCGGCCTGCTGGCTACGGACCTGCTGGCGCCGCTGCGCTGGCTGCTCAACGAGCGCAACGCATGAACACCACGTTGCAGCAGGACCTGCCCGACGAAAACGCGACCGCCGCCTTTGCCGCCGTCCTGGCGGGCGCGGTCGATGGTGGCGCAGTGATTTATCTGCACGGCGACCTGGGCGCCGGCAAGACCAGCTTCGCGCGGGCTTTCCTGCAAGCGCTGGGCGTGGGCGAGCGGGTCAAGAGCCCGACCTACAGCCTGGTCGAGTCCTACCGGCTCGACGCCCGCACCGCCTGGCACCTGGATCTGTACCGCATCGCCGATCCGGGCGAGCTGGAGTGGCTGGGGCTGGACGCGCTGGCCGACCCCGCAGCCCTGGTGCTGGTGGAGTGGCCCGAACGCGGCACCGGCGCGCTGCCGGCTCCGGATCTGCTGATCGATCTGGCTTACGCCGGCACCGGCCGCAGGGCCCGGGCGGCGGCGCGCAGCCCGCGCGGCGAGCTCGTGCTGGCGCGCGTGCCGCTTTCCGGCTGAGCCGCCGCGCTAAGTATCGGTAGTTAATGAGATTTTGGGTTCCGTCCCAGCCCCGGACGAAACCCTTCCCCCAGCGCGGCTTGCGTCCGATACCTGGACCCAGCCTGACAAAACCGCTGCAGGTTATGGATATTTCAGGGAAAAAGCACTTGCATTCAGGAAAGTGCTGAGCTTCAATGCGCGACCATGAGGGGATATCCGGCCAACTTCCGTCAGTTTTCCTGTTTCGTCGCCCTGGCGATGGCGCCGTTGTGCGCCGTTCATGCCGCCGACGTGAAATCCGCCCGTGTCTGGGCTGGCCCGGAATACACCCGGCTGGTGCTCGATGTATCCGGTCCGGTGGACTACAAGACCCGCCAGGACGGCGACCAGCTGGTGATCGACCTGGGCCGCAGCGGCCTGGCCGACGACTACGCCGCGCCGAAGTCGCAAGGCCTGCTCAAGGGCCTGGACAGCAACCAGCAGGGCAACCGCCTGCAGCTGGTGGCCAAGGTCGATTCCTCCAGCCATTACAAGAGCTTCGTGCTGCAGCCGGCCGCCAACTACGGCTATCGCCTGGTGGTGGACGTCTACCCCGGCAACGGCGTGGCCGCCTCGTCCAAGGCCGTCCCCGCGCCGGCGCAGGACGACGGCGACGACGATGCCGCGCCGCCGCCCGCCCCGGTCGCGATCAAGACGGCGGCGTCCGGCAAGAACAGCCTCAAGTCCACCCAGAGCGGCATGGCCTCCACGCGCCAGGCCGCGGCGCTGCTCAATGGCGAGCGCAAGGTGGTGGTGGCGGTCGACGCCGGCCACGGCGGCCAGGATCCGGGCGCCCACGGCCCCGGCGGCACGCTGGAAAAGAACGTCACCCTGGCGGTGGCGCGCGAGCTGGCCGCGCAGATCAACAAGCAGCCGGGCATGAAGGCCGTGCTGACGCGCGACTCGGATTTCTTCATCCCGCTGAAGCAGCGCTACGACATCGCCCGCCGCAACAATGCGGACCTGTTCGTCTCGGTCCACGCCGATGCCTTCGTCAACGGCGACGCCAAGGGTTCCTCGGTGTGGGTGCTGTCGCCGCGCGGCAAGACCAGCGAGGCGGCGCGCTGGCTGGCCGACCGCGAAAACCGCGCCGACCTGATCGGCGGCGTGTCGCTGGACGACAAGGACGACAGCCTCGCCGCGGTGCTGCTGGACCTGCAGCAGGGCTATGCGATGCAGGCCAGCGAGGCGGTCGCCACCAATGTGCTGAAGGCGCTGGGCGGCCTGGGGCCGACCCACCGCGGTTACGTCGAGCGCGCCAACTTCGTGGTGCTGCGCTCGCCGGACGTGCCCTCGATCCTGGTCGAGACGGCCTTCATCAGCAATCCGGACGAGGAGCGCAAGCTGCGCGACCCGTCGCACCAGTCGCACCTGGCCGAAGCCGTGATGGGCGGCGTGCGCAGCTATTTCGAGTCCACCCCGCCGCCGGGTTCGTGGTTCGCCGCGCAGGCTTCGCGCCGCAACGGCACCGTGGTGGCGTCGGTGCCGAAGAGCGACGATGACGACGCGGACCATCCGGTCTCCACCGCCGCCAGCAAGGCCGTGGCGCAGGCCATGGCCGGTTCGGCGAGGTCCGGCGAGGTCAAGGTCGCCAGTGCGAAAAACGACGGCGACCGCGCCGACGCCAACGTGCGCGACCTGCACCGCGTCACTGCCGGCGAAAGCCTGCGCAGCATCGCGCGGCAGTACGGCGTCAGCATCACCGCGCTGAAGAACGCCAACCGCAGCATCAATACCGATGCGGTGCACGCGGGCATGGTGCTGGCGATTCCGGCCGGCTGATTCCTCTCCAACATGTTGTTTTTACGAACGCCGCCCCTGGGGTGGCGTTCGTGCTTTAAGCTTGCGCGATGCCTGTCATCCGCCCGCTCCCCGCTGAACTCATCAACCAGATCGCCGCCGGCGAAGTGATCGAACGGCCTTCCTCAGTGGTGAAGGAACTGGTCGAGAACAGCCTGGACGCCGGCGCTACGCGCATCGAAGTCGACATCGAGCTGGGCGGCCAGCGCCTGATCCGCATCCGCGACGACGGCGGCGGCATCGAGCCGGACGATCTGCCGCTGGCGGTGGCCTCGCATGCCACCAGCAAGATCCGCAGCTTCGACGATCTCGAACATGTCGCCAGCATGGGCTTCCGCGGCGAGGCGCTGGCCTCGGTATCGTCGGTGGCGCGCTTCGCGCTGACCTCGCGTGCGCGCGGACAGGACACTGCATTCCGCATCGAAGTGGACGGCGGCAAGCTGCAGGCGGCGCGTCCGGCGCAGCACCCGCAGGGCACCAGCGTGGAGGTGCGCGACCTGTTCTACAACGTGCCGGCGCGGCGCAAGTTCCTCCGCGCGGAACGCACCGAGTTCGCGCATATCGACGACCTGCTGAAGTCGCTGGCGCTGGCGCGCGGCTCGGTGGAATTCCGCCTCAGCCACAACGGCAAGCCGGTGCGCATCCTCAAGGCGGCGAAGGACGAGCAGGCCGCGCTGCTGCGCGTCGCCGAAGTGCTGGGCGAGGAGTTTCCCGCGCAGAGCCTGCGCATCGATCACGCGGCGGCCGGCTTGCATCTGTCCGGCTGGGTGGGCCTGCCCACGGCGTCGCGCTCGCAGGCCGATTCGCAGTACTTCTACGTCAACGGACGCCTGGTGCGCGATCGCATCGTGGCGCATGCGGTGCGGCAGGCGTATGCCGACGTGCTGTTCCACGGGCGCCATCCGGCCTTCGTGCTGTATCTGGAACTCGATCCGGCCGGCGTCGACGTCAATGTGCATCCGGCCAAGCACGAGGTGCGCTTTCGCGAGCAGCGGCTGGTGCACGATTTCCTGTTCCGCACGCTGCACGAGGTCCTGGCGCAGACGCGCGCCGGGCAGATGGGCGGCGCGTCGGCGGTGGCCGACACGACCGACGCCGCACCGGCGGTGGGCTATGCCTCCGCGGTTGCCGCGCCGGCGGTGACCTCGACGCCGGCCTGGTCCGGTCAGTTCAGCCAGAGCCGCCTGAGCCTCGGCGTGCGCGAGGAGCCGCTGGCCGACTATGCCGCGCTGCTTGGCGAACCCGCGCGCATGGCGGAGTCGGCCTACGCCGCCAATACGCCGATGCCGCCCGCGCAGGACGACGAGGCGCCGCCGCTGGGCTTCGCCATCGCGCAGCTCAAGGGCATCTACATCCTGGCCGAGAATGCGCATGGCCTGGTGCTGGTCGACATGCATGCCGCGCATGAGCGCATCACCTACGAAAAGCTCAAGTCCGGGCGCGCCTGCAGCAACCTGCGCTCGCAGCTGCTGCTGGTGCCGTTGAACGTGTCGGTGAGCGCGAAGGAGGCCGCGGCCGCCGAAGAGCATGCCGACGCGCTGGCCGAGTGGGGCCTGGAACTGTCGCGCAGCGGCCCGTCCGGCGTGGTGGTGCGGCGCATTCCGGCGCTGCTCGAAGGCGCCGACGTCGCCCAGCTGTGCCGCGACGTGCTGGCCGAGCTGGTCCTGCACGGCAGCTCGCGCCGCCTGCAGGAGCTGGAGAACGAGCTGCTCTCCACCATGGCCTGCCATGGCTCGGTGCGCGCCGGCCGGCGCCTCACCGCGCCGGAAATGAATGCGCTGCTGCGCGAGATGGAAGCCACCGAGCGCTCCGGCCAGTGCAACCACGGCCGCCCTACCTGGACCCAGCTGGGCCTGGCCGAGCTGGACAAGCTGTTCCTGCGCGGGCGCTGAGCGGCGGCTTGCGGCCGCGGCAAATAGACGTCCATACTCGGGCTTCCTTTAGCCGACCGGGCCGTGCCATGTCGCGTAGTGCCATCTTCGCCCTCGTCGCTGCCCTGAGCCTTGGAGTTGTCGCCGTGCAAGCCGAAACCGCCACCGCAGCCGCCACCGGCGACTACACGCACGAGATCGAACAGTGGCGCGCCAAGCGCACCGCCAACCTCACCTCGCCGACCGGCTGGCTCAGCCTGATCGGCCTGGAATGGCTGCAGGAGGGCGCCAACCGCGTCGGCAGCGCCAGCGACAACGACATCGTGCTGAAGGCCGGGCCTGCGCACCTGGGCGTGGTCACGCTGGGCAAGGACGGCGCGCTGCATATCGCGCTGGACGACAAGGCCGGCGCCACCATCGACGGCAAGTCCGTGCGCGAAGCGACGCTGATCGACGACATGCATGCCGGCGAGGCGACGCCCACCACGGTGGCGTTCGGCAACGCCAACTTCTATGTGATCGAGCGCGACGGCCGCAAGGCATTGCGCGTGAAGGACAGCGACGCGGAAACGCGCAAGGACTTCCTCGGCATCGACTACTTCCCGATCGATCCCTCCTGGCGCGTGGTCGCCGACTGGGTGCCGTTCGATCCGCCGCACAAGCTGGAGATCGGCTCGGTGATCGGCACCATCGACAAGGTCGACGTGCCGGGCAAGGCGGTGTTCCAGCGCAACGGCCACACCTTCGAATTGCTGCCGTACCAGGAAGAGCCGGGCGGCGAGCTGTTCTTCGTGCTGGCCGACCGCACCTCCGGCAAGGAGACCTACGGCGCCGCGCGTTTCCTCTACGCCGCGCTGCCGAAGGACGGCAAGGTGGTGCTGGATTTCAACAAGGCCTACAACCCGCCGTGCGCGTTCACGCCATTCGCCACCTGCCCGCTGGCGCCGCCGGAAAACCGGTTGGACGTGGCGGTGACCGCGGGTGAGAAGAAGTATCGCGGCGGGCATCATTGAGCGCCGTGCGTCCGGTTATCTTCGCGGGCGCGGCGGTGGCCGCGCTGTGGGCTGCATCGGTCTGTGCGCAATCCGCTGACTACGCCGCGCAGGTCGAACAGGCGCGCGCCGAACGCGTGACCAAGCTGAAGCAGGCGGATGGTTATCTCACGCTGATCGCTTCCGGTTGGCTTGAACCGGGTGACAACACCGTGGGCGCGGCTGCCGACAATCGTTTCCAGGTGCCGGGCGCGGCGGAACATCTGGGCGTGCTGCATTTGAATGACGATGGTTCGGTCGACCTGCGCACGGCCGGCGGCGTGAGCGTGACGGTGGACGGCAAGCCCGTCACCCATGCATCGATGCTGACGCAAGGCGCGCATGGCGAACGCAAGCCGACGCGCGCGTACCTCGGCGCGGAGCGCTATCTCTATGTCGTCGAAAGCGGCAAGCAGCGCGGACTGCGGGTAAAGGACAACGCGGCGCCGCTGCGCACGGATTTCCCGGGTATTCCGTATTTTCCGATCGATCCCTCATGGAAGATCGAAGCGCAGTGGCAGGCGTTCACCACGCCGCACACGTTGCGCATCGCCAACGTGGTCGGCACGGAAACCGACGAATCGGTGCCGGGGCAGGCGGTGTTCGAGCGCAACGGCCAGCGTTACACGCTGACGCCGATGGAGGAGGACGGCCGCCTGTTCTTCGTCTTCAGCGATCGCACTGCAGGCAAGCTGACCTACGGCGGCGCGCGCTTCCTTTATGCCGACAAGGCGAAGGACGGCAAAGTCATGCTGGATTTCAATCTTGCGGAAAACCCGCCGTGCGCGATCACGCCGCACGTGGTGTGCCCGCTGGCGCCGCCGGAGAACCGTTTGCGCCTCGAAGTGAACGCAGGCGAGAAGAAGTTTCAGGGCGCCGGACACTGAAGCGCCCGTCGGTGCGATGTTGGGGTTCGCTGCGCTCACCCCAACCTACGCCGGGTACGCCGGCTTTGGTGTGTCAGCGGCCCTTGAATTCGGCCTTGCGCTTTTCCAGGAACGCCGTGGTGCCTTCGCGCATGTCCTCGGTGGAAAACGCCAGCGCGAACGCCTGCGTCTCGAACTCCAGGCCCTGGTCCAGCGCCATCTCGCCGCCCTGCAGGATCGCATCGAGGATGCCCGCCGCCGCCAGCGGCGCGGACGCGGCGAGCTGGTCGGCCAGTGCGTCGACCGTTTCGTCCAGCGCCTCCGGCGCCACCACGCGGTTGACGACGCCCAGCTCGTAGGCGCGCTGGGCGCCGACCATGGCGCCGGTCAGGCACAGCTCCAGCGCAGCGCCGCGGCCGGCCAGGCGCAGCAGGCGCTGGGTGCCGCCGAAGCCGGGGATCAGGCCCAGGTTGATTTCCGGCTGGCCGAAGCGCGCCTTCTCGCTGGCCACGCGCAGGTGGCAGGCCATGGCCAGCTCCATGCCGCCGCCGAGCGCGAAGCCCTGGATGCGCGCGACCACCGGCTTGCCCAGCCGCTCGATGGAACTCATCAGGCGCTGGCCGGCGCGGGAGAAGCCCTGCGCCTGGACCGGGGTGTAGCCGTTCATCTCGGCGATGTCCGCGCCCGCCACGAAGGCCTTGTCGCCCGCGCCGGCCAGCACCACCGTGCGCACGGCGTCGTCCTGGGCGGCCTGGGCGAAGGCCAGGGTCAGTTCGTTGAGGGTGTCGCGATTGAGCGCATTGAGCTTGTCCGGGCGGTTGACGGTGATGATGCGCACCGCGCCGCGGTTGCCGATGTCCAGGTTGCGATAAGCCATGGCGGATTCCAGCGAAGGTCCAAAGCGCAAATGATAACAGTGGGGTAGCAGCGGGAACCTTTGCGGCCGTCGGCGTTCTCATGCCGGTGGCGCCGGCTCCCCCGCCTGGCCCGCTGCACAAGCCCGGCAAACCCCTTACGATGTCCGGGCTTCGCGTCCCGCGATGGAGGATAGGCATGACACGACTGCGTTGGTTGGCCCATGGCGCGATGCTCACGATGCTGATGAGCGCGGCGCTGGCCACGCATGCGCAGAACCGGGACAGCGCGTCCGACGCGCAGGCCGCCGGGCTGGACAAGAACAAGCTGTCCTACGCGATCGGCTACCAGATCGGCAGCCAGTTCGCCAATGGCGACCCCGAGGTGGATATCGCCGTGATGCAGCGCGCGATCCAGGACGCGTATTCCAAGCGCCGTCCCGGCGTGCCGATGCAGGACATGCACGAGCAACTGCGCCGCCTGGACAAGCATATGCACGACAAGGCGGAGTCGCAGTTCCAGCAGCTGGCCAGTTCCAACGCGACCAAGAGCGCCGACTTCCTCGCCAGGAACCGGCAGAAGCCCGGCGTGGTGCAGCTGCCTTCCGGCATCCAGTACCAGGTGCTCAAGCAAGGTACGGGCAAGGACCAGCCGGCGCTCAACAGCACCGTCACGGTGAACTTCCGCGCCACCCTGATCGACGGCACCGAATTCGACAGTTCCTGGGCGCATGGCTCGCCGGTGAGCTTCATCGTCAACAACAAGGTGATCCCCGGCTGGCAGGACGTGATCCAGCGCATGCACGTCGGCGACAAGTGGCGCGTGGTGATCCCGCCGGCGCTGGCCTACGGCGAGCGCGGCAACCTGCCGCGGATCGGCCCGAACGAGGCCCTGGTGTTCGAGATCGAGCTGCTGGAAATCAAGCAGTAGGCGCCGCCGCCGCATGAGCGCGGCGGCCGGCCGCCGTCCGGGGCAAGGGGCGTTCGGCTAAGATGTGCGGTCCATGCCGAATGATCCCGCTCCCGTCCCCGCCGCCCCTCTGAGTCCCTGCATCGGCATCTGCCGGCTCGACGAGCGCGGCTATTGCGAGGGCTGCCTGCGCACCGGCGAGGAAATCGCCCGCTGGCGCAACCTGAGCGATGCGGAGCGCCTGCGCTACATGCGCGAGGTGCTGCCCGCGCGGGAGCAGCCGCGATGAGCGATCCGCTGTCGCTGGTCGTCTCGGCGGTGCGCCCGCTGGCCGAGCCGCCGGAAGGGCCGGGTTGGAACTACCGCGAAATGGCCGAGCTGATCGGCGATGCGCCGCGCCGTCCCGCCGCGGTGCTGGTGGGCTGGCGCGAAGGCGTGCAGCCGCGCCTGGTGCTCACGGTACGCAACGACAGCCTGCAGGCGCATGCGGGACAGGTGGCGTTCCCGGGCGGGCGCACCGATCCGGAAGACGCCGACGCCGTGGCCACCGCGCTGCGCGAGAGCGAAGAGGAAGTCGGCCTGGACCGGCGCCTGGTCACGCCGATCGGTTTTCTCGATAGTTTCGATACCATCAGCGGCTATCGCATCACGCCGGTGGTGGCGCGCATCGCGCCGGAGGCGAGCCTGTATCCGGCGCCGGCGGAAGTGGCCGAAGTGTTCGAGGTGCCGCTGGGCTTCTTCCTCGATCCGGCCAATCTGCGTCGCTACACCATGGACTTCCGCGGCCATCGCCGCGACATGGTCGAATTCATCCATGGCGGCCATCGCATCTGGGGCGCGACCGCGGCCATGCTGGTCAACCTGCTGCAACGCATGGGGCGCTTATGACTGCCTATACCACCTTGATCGACGCGCGCACGCTGGCCGCCTTGCCGCCGCATGACGTGCTGATCGTGGATTGCCGTTTCGAACTGGCCGTGGCCGGCGGGGATCCGGACAAGAGCGAGCGTGCGTACCGCGAAGGCCATATTCCCGGGGCCGTGTATGCGCATCTGGATCGCGACCTGTCGAATCTGTCGCGGATCGGCGAAGGCTTGGGCCGGCATCCGCTGCCGTCCGAAGCGACGTTCTCCGCCGCGTTGTCGCGCTGGGGCTGGCATCCGGGCTTGCAGGTGGTCGCCTACGACGCGGCCGGTGGCGCGCTGGCCGCGGCGCGGCTGTGGTGGCTGCTGCGCCTGGCTGGCATTCGCGCGGCGGCGGTGCTCGATGGCGGCTTCCAGGCGTGGCAGGCGGCCGGCTTGCCGCTCGAAGCGGGCGAGGTGAGGCGCGAGCCCGGCGACGTCTCGGTGCGCTACGACGCATCGCAGTACATCGTCGACCATCGCGCCATGGCAGAGCGTTCGCGCGAGCTGCTGATCGACGCGCGCGCCGCGCCGCGTTATCGCGGCGAGGTCGAGCCGATCGACCGCGTGGGCGGGCATGTGCCGGGCGCCTTGAACCGGCCGTACTCGGACAACCTCGATGCGCAGGGCCGCTACAAGCCGGCGGAACAGTTGCGCCAGGACTTCGCCGCGCTGATCGGCGACACGGCGCCGGCGCAGGTCGTGCACATGTGCGGCTCCGGCGTCACCGCCTGCCACAACCTGCTGGCGATGGAATATGCGGGGTTGGCAGGTTCGCGGCTGTACGCGCCGTCGTGGAGCGGCTGGGTCAGCGATCCGGCGCGGCCGGTCGAGACCGCATGACTGCGTAGCCGTAGGTTGGGGTGAGCGCAGCGAACCCCAACGATGCGAGGCGCCTGGCGGTGCGGTGTTGGGGTTCGCTGCGCTCACCCCAACCTACGCCGTGGCGATTACTTCTTTTTCAGGCGCGCCACCAGCTGCTGCAGCACCGCCTGCGTCTCCTCGCTGAAGAACGCATCGACGAAGGCGTCGATCTGCAGCGCCTCCGGATCCGCCCACACCTCGGTGAGGTCGGCGCGTGCCAGCCGGCGCGTGGCCAGCATCGCGTTGGGCGGCAGCGCCAGCAGTTCGTTGAGCCAGTGCAGGGCGCGGGTGGTGACCTGGTCCACGCCGGTCAGTTCATCGACAAAGCCGAACGCCAGCGCCTGCTGCGCCTCGATCATCGCGCCGGCTACCAGCAGGCGTTCGGCGCGATACGGGCCGACCACCCGGCGCAAGGCCAGCTGGATGCAGTCAGGCACGATCAGCCCGACCTGCACCTCGTTCAGGCCGATGCGGTAGGGGCCCTCGGCCATCACGCGGTAATCGCAGAACAGCGACAGCACCGCGCCGCCCGCCGGTGCGTGGCCGGTGATCGCGGCCACCACCGGCACCGGCGCCATGGCGATGGCGGAGCAGGTGGCGAAGAACGTGCGCCAGAAGCGGCGCACGCCGTCGCGGTCCTGGCCGAGCAGGGAGGGCACGTCCACGCCGGCGGAGAACATGCCGGAGGTTCCGGACAGCACGATGCCCGCGGCGCCATCCTGCACGGCGGTGGCGATCGCGGCCTGGATCGCATGCAGCAGTTCGATGTTCAGCGCATTGACCGGCGGCCGCGCAAAGTTGATCTCGACGATCGTGTCGTGCTTGACGAGGTTGAGCATGGCGGCGTCCCCGGATGAAAGTTTGAGGCCCGCGAGCGTAGCAAACTCGCCGGCCTCGCCGGTGGGTCGCCGCCGGCCGGTTACTGCTGCGGCTGGTCGGTCTCGGCCCAGCGGTAGCGCACGGCGTAGTCCAGCGTCGCCTTGCCGCCTGCCGGCACTTCGACGCGGAATTCCAGCAGGTCGGGTTTCTGCTCGGACGGCTTGACGCTGGACGAAGTCAGCGTCCATTCGCGCCAGCGGCTGGGATGCTCGCGCACGGTCACCGTGCGTGCGGTGTCGCTCGCATTGGTGAGGGTGATGCGGAAGGATTCGTCCATGCTGCGGCCGGCCTTGTCCAGCTTGAACTGCGTGCGTTCGCGCTCGGCGCGCAGGTCGAAGGCATTGCCCAGGGTGATGGTGGCGTCGCTGCCCTTGGGCGTGTCCTCGATGCGGCCCTCGCCGATGAATTGCGGCGTGCCGTTGCGGTCGGCGGTCATCACGCGCAGGTTGCCGGCCGGCAGGCTGTCGAAGGCGCGCAATTTCAACGTGCTGGTGACGGTGTTGCTGCCGCCGTTGTTGAAGTCGCGGTTAGTCATCGGCTGCGGTGGCGTCCAGCGGCTGCCGGTTTCGTACAGCAGGGTGCGTTCGCAATCGAGCTGGCGCGTTTCATACAGCGGCACCTGGCTGACGCTGCCGTCGGGCAGGTTGACCGCGCCGGGCAGGGTGTAGCTGCGGTAGTCGGCGACCGAACCCTGCTCCGGCATCGGCGCGGCCTGCGCCTTGCCGCGGAAGGCCATGGTCATCGGCGCCGAGGCCGGCATCGGGCCGGGCGTGCGGGTGATCTGCGGCTCGCCGGCGATCAGGGTCAGGTGCACGTCGTTCCAGTCGCGGCCGCTGCGATTGGCGATGCTGGCGCGCGTCTCGAAGCGCAGCTTGCAGCCGGCGCCCGGCAGCAGGGTGCCGATATAGGCCGCGCGCCAGCCCAGGCCGGCGGTGGGATAGCTCAGCGTGGCGCGCGCGTTGCCGGCCTTCGGCGCATCCACGCGCAGCTCCAGGCTGGAGCCGGTGTTGAACTGGCCGCTGGCGCGCACCGCGGCGTAGTCGCGGATCAGGCTGGTGCGGCCGCTGGCGTCGCTGACCAGCAGGCCGTTGCCGGCGCGCAGCAGGGTGCCGCTGGCCAGCGGCTGGCCGTTGCTGCCGAGGACTTCGACCGGCTGGCCGACCAGGCTGCCCAGCGCGGCGTCGCGGCCCTGCGCCAGCAGCAGGCGCTGCGACAGCACCCTGGCCGCGTCGCCTTCGACGTCGAGCGACATGGCTTCGGTATCGAGGAAGGCGGGCAGGCCGCCGAGGCTGAGGTCCTGCACGCCCTGCTTGAGCTCCAGGCGGCGCGGCTCGCGTGCCATGGCGTAGCCGCTGTCCACGTTGCCGCCGTCGCCGCCGGTGAACAGGGCGGCGTCGTCGCTGCGGTACAGGGTCAGCTCGGTGCGTTCGGGCGTGGCCGCTGCGGCGGTGCCGGCGAGGGTGGTGGCGCAGGCGAGGGCGAGGGTGGTGAAGGGGAACTTGCTCACGGGCGAACTCCTTTCGTTGGGCGCCGGCCGATCTTACGCAGCGCGCATGAAGATGCGGCATCCGTCCGCGCCGGCCGCTTAACCCCGCAGCGAACGGGCTGCGTTCAAGCGCACTCAGTGCGTGGCGAAGTGCTCGCGCAGCGTGTCGAGGTCGTGCGTGAGCGTGAGGCCGAGGGCCAGCAGGATGCGCGCCTTCTGCGGACTGAAATCCTCGCCGGCGATGAAGCCCGCATCGCGCAGATAACGCCGCTGCGCCACGCTGCCGAGCGGCGAGCGGGTGCACTGCACGACGGCGATGCCGCTGGCGATGGCCGCTTCCAGTGCGATACGTTCGGCCTTGGTCACCAGGCCCGGCGCGAGGCCGGCCGAGACGATGCCTTGCGCGCCCTTGGCCAGCACGGCTGCGATCATGGTGTCGTCGGCGCCGACGTAGGAATAGGCGACGTCCACGCGCGGCGGCTGCGCATCGTCGGGCAGGGCGGCGAATGCCGCGCCAGGCGCATGGCGGCCTTCGGGACGACGCCGATAACGGATGCGGTCCGGATCGACGGTGCCGAGCACGCCGTGGTCCATCGAGCGGAACGTATCCAGCCGCAAGGTGGATACCTTGATCACGTCGCGCGCCGGATAGATGCCATCGTTGAACACCACCAGCACGCCGCGGCCGCGCGCATCGGCGTCGCCCGCCACGCGGATCGCACCCAGCAGGTTTGCCGGTGCATCCGAGCCGACCGCGCTGAGCGGCCGCTGCGAACCGGTGAGCACCACGGTCTGCTCGATGTCGAGCGTGAGGTTGAGGAAGAACGCGGTTTCTTCCAGCGTGGCCGTGCCGTGCAGGATCACGAAGCCGGCCAGTTCCGGCTGCTCGCGCGACAGGCGCCGCAGCGTCGCGCGCAGCTCGAACCAGTCGGCCATGGTGAGGTTGTTGCTGCCGACCGAGCGGAACGGCACCGGGATCGCCTCGGCGAAGCTGGCGATTTCAGGCACGCGCTCCAGGATCTGCGCGACGTCCAGCTTGCTGCCGTGTTCGGGGTAATCCATCAGGTCCAGGCTGGAAGTGCCCAGCGAGGCGATGGTGCCGCCGCAGCCGATGATGGCGACGCGGGGGAGGGCGGTGGACGAGGGCATGCCGGATGGGTTCCGTGAGCGGAGGTCCAGCTAGTGTCGCAAAGCCCCTCTCCCACCGGGAGAGGGGTTGGGGGTGAGGGTGCGGGCGGGGCGCAAGGATGATGTGCATCGCTCCGGCCGAACCCTCATCCGGCTGCCGCCACCTTCTCCCGGAGGGAGAAGGATTCCAACTTGGTGGGTTTCAGCCCTGCTCGGCCGCGTCGCGAATCGCCTGCGGCAGCGCCACCGGCTTGCCGGTGTGCGGGTTCATCCAGACCATCACCACATGCCCGTCGCTGTACAGCTTCTCCGGCTGCCCGGCATCGACGATGCGATGCCCGATCGTCATCGAACTGTTGCCCAGGCGCAGGCAGAACAGCTCCACGCTCAGCTGCGCCGGCCATTCGATCGGAAAGCGGTAGTTGATCTCGCTCGCCGCCAGCACCGGCATCGACTGCTCGTCGAACCACGGTCCGGGCACGTGCTTGAGCCACTGCAGGCGCGCCTCTTCCAGGTAGGTGAGGTAGTTGGAATTGTTGACGTGGTTGAAGGCATCCAGGTCGCGCCAGCGCACGCCGATCGAGGCGGTAAAAAGCGGCTGGACTTCCATCGCGGTGGCGGAAGCCGAATCGGTGATGGTGAAACTCATGCGGTCTTTTTCCGTGCGGTCTTGTCGCGGCCGTTCTGCGTGCTGCTCTTCTGGGTACCGTTCTTCTGGGTGCCGTTCTTCGGCGCACCGTTCTTGGTCGCGCCGTTCTTGGTCGCGTTGTCCTTCTGCGCCTTGGCCGGCGCGATGCCCAGATGCGGCGCGAGGAAGCGGCCGGTATGCGAGCCGGCCGTCTCGGCTACCGTTTCCGGCGTGCCGGCGACCAGGATGCGGCCACCGCCGCCGCCGCCTTCGGGGCCGAGGTCGACGATCCAGTCCGCGGTCTTGATCACGTCGAGGTTGTGCTCGATCACCACCACCGTATTGCCCTGGTCGACCAGCTGGTGCAGCACGTCGAGCAGCTGCTCGATGTCGTGGAAGTGCAGGCCGGTGGTCGGCTCGTCGAGGATGTACAGGGTGCGGCCGGTGTCGCGCTTGGACAGCTCCTTGGACAGCTTCACGCGCTGCGCCTCGCCGCCGGACAGGGTGGTCGCGCTCTGGCCCAGCTTGATGTAGTCCAGGCCGACCGCGCGCAGGGTTTCCAGCTTGCGCGCGATGGTGGGCACGTTCTCGAACAGCTTGAGCGCGTCCTCCACCGTCATGCCGAGCACATCGGCAATCGTGTGGCCCTTGTAGGTGATCTCCAGCGTCTCGCGGTTGTAGCGCTTGCCGTGGCAGACGTCGCAGGGCACGTAGACGTCGGGCAGGAAGTGCATCTCCACCTTGATCATGCCGTCGCCTTCGCAGGCTTCGCAGCGGCCGCCGCGCACGTTGAAGCTGAAGCGGCCGGCGGTGTAGCCGCGCGAACGTGCCTCCGGCACCTGCGCGTACAGCTCGCGCAACGGGGTGAACAGGCCGGTATAGGTGGCCGGGTTCGAGCGTGGCGTGCGGCCGATCGGCGACTGGTCGATGTCGACCACCTTGTCGAACAGGTCCAGGCCCTCGACCGACTTGTACGCCGACGGCTGCTCGCTGGAGCCGTTGAGTTCGGCGGCGGCGAGGCGGAACAGCGTGTCGTTGATCAGGGTCGACTTGCCCGAACCGGACACGCCGGTGATGCAGGTGAACAGCCCGGCCGGAATGGCCAGGTCCACGTTCTTGAGGTTGTTGCCGCTGGCGCCGCGCAGATGCAGCCAGGAATCCTGGTCTTCCTGCTCGCGCCGCTCCTTCGGCACCTCGATCGCGCGCGTGCCGGACAGGTACTGGCCGGTGACCGAGCGCTTGGAGGCGAGGATGTCCTTCAGCGTGCCCTGCGCCACCACTTCGCCGCCGTGCACGCCGGCACCGGGGCCGATGTCGAGCACGTGGTCGGCCAGGCGGATGGCGTCCTCGTCGTGTTCCACCACGATCACCGTGTTGCCGAGGTCGCGCAGCCGCGTGAGGGTGCCGAGCAGGCGCTCGTTGTCGCGCTGGTGCAGGCCGATCGAGGGCTCGTCCAGCACGTACATCACGCCGACCAGGCCGGCGCCGATCTGCGAGGCCAGGCGGATGCGCTGCGCTTCGCCGCCGGACAGCGAATCGGCCTGGCGGTCCAGGGTGAGGTAGTTCAGGCCCACGTCGTTGAGGAAGCTCAGGCGCTCGCGGATTTCCTTGACGATCTTCACCGCGATCTCGCCGCGCCAGCCGGTGAGCGTGAGCGTGTCGAAGAAGCCCAGCGCGTCGTCGATCGAGCGCGAGGTCAGCGAGGGCAGGGCATGGTCGGCGACGAACACGTTGCGCGCCGAACGGTTGAGGCGCTGGCCCTGGCAGTCCGGGCAGGGATGGTCGGCGATGTACTTGGCCAGTTCCTCGCGCACGGCGGGGGACTCGGTTTCCTTATAGCGGCGCTCCAGGTTCGGCAGGATGCCTTCGAAGGAGTGCTCGCGGGTGACCTTGCCGCCGCGCTCGGTGAGGTAGCGGAACTGGATTTTGTCGTTGCCGCTGCCGTACAGCACGGCCTTCTGCACCGTCGCCGGCAGCTTCTGCCAGGGCGTGTCGACGTCGAAGCGGTAGTGGCTGGCCAGTGAGATGATCAGCTGGAAATAGTGCGCGTTGCGGCGGTCCCAGCCGCGGATCGCGCCGCCGGACAGCGGCAGCTCGGGATGGCCGACCACGCGCGCCGGATCGAACACCTGGGTCACGCCCAGGCCGTCGCAGGTGGGGCAGGCGCCGATCGGCGAGTTGAAGGAGAACAGGCGCGGTTCCAGCTCGGGCAGCGAGTAGTCGCACACCGGGCAGGAGTAGCGCGAGGACAGCAATTGCTCCGGTGCCTTGGCGTCGTCCATATCCGCCAGGATGGCCAGCCCGTCGCCCAGCCGCAGCGCGGTCTCGAACGATTCGGCCAGGCGCTGCTTGATGTCGTCGCGCGGGCGGAAGCGGTCGATCACCACTTCGATGGTGTGCTTCTGGCGCAGCGTCAGCGGCGGCACGGCGTCGAGCTCGTGCACCACGCCGTCGACGCGGGCGCGCACGAAGCCTTGCGCGCGCAACTGCTCGAACACCTGCACGTGCTCGCCCTTGCGCTCGCGGATCACCGGGGCCAGCAGCATGAAGCGCTTTTCCGGATCCAGCGCCAGGGTGGCATCCACCATCTGGCTGACCGTCTGCGCCTCCAGCGGGATGCCGTGGTCCGGGCAGCGCGGCGTGCCGACGCGGGCGTACAGCAGGCGCAGGTAGTCGTAGACCTCGGTGATCGTGCCCACGGTGGAGCGCGGGTTGTGCGAGGTCGACTTCTGCTCGATCGAGATGGCCGGGGACAGGCCTTCGATGTGGTCGACGTCCGGCTTCTCCATCATCGAGAGGAACTGCCGGGCATAGGCCGAGAGCGACTCGACGTAGCGGCGCTGGCCTTCCGCATAGATGGTGTCGAAGGCCAGCGAGGATTTGCCCGAACCGGACAGGCCGGTGATCACGATCAACTGGTCGCGAGGCAGATCCAGGTCGATGTTCTTGAGATTGTGCGTGCGCGCGCCGCGGATGCGGATGGTGTCCATTGAACGCCGGGAAGAGGTCATGAGGAGGGGGAAAAACTGCACTATACCAAACTCGCCAGGTCAGTTATTGCCGCTGGCGGGGTCGGGGGAGGAATCCGGGGGAATCCTGAAAGTGGGGCTCCATCAAAGTGTTAACAAGGCTCTTGGCTTAATAGCCGTTTTGGCCCGCGCGGCCGATACAGCGAGACCGGAACAGATGCGCAAGTGGAAAGGATGGGGGGCGACACTGGCGTTGGCGGCATCCATGGCGGGCCCGGCTTCGGCCGCGACCCAGCCCAGCGAGGAGCAGGTACGCCAGCTGATGGAAGTGGTGGGCGTGGGCAAGATGCTCAGCCAGATGAACAACCAGGCGGTGACGGTGATGCAGCAGTCGCTGCCGTGCATTCCGGCCAGCTACTGGCAGGGCTACATGGACGCCAATGGCACGCAGCAGTTCATCGGCCGGCTGGTGCCGATCTACCAGCGCCATTTCAGCGCGGACGAGATCGACGGCATGCTGAAGTTTTACCGGTCGCCGCTGGGCCAGAAGGTGATCACCGAGATGCCGACCACCATGGGCGAGGCCAACCAGGCCGGCCTGCAGTGGAGCAAGGAGCGCAGCGACCAGATGATTGCCGAGCTCAAGCAGAAGGGCAGCCTGGACGCCAGCGGCCGCTGCCCGGCCGCGCCGGGAGCCGTGGCGGCCGGCGGTGCGGCCGCGGCGGGCCTGGCGGCCGGCGCCAGCAAGGCGGAGGCGGACGACGAAGACGAGGCCCAGGCCGAGGCGCCGGCCAAGCCGGCCGCCAAGAAGGCGGCCACGGGCAAGGCCAAGTCGACCAAGGCGAAGCCGAAGGCCAAGGCGCCCGCGAAGCCGGCGGCCAAGAAGGCCCCGGCCAAGAGCAGCAGTGCCAAGACGCCGGCCCAGCCCGCGGCGAAGGATGCCGCCAAGCCGGCGGCTCCGGCTGCCGGCGGGGGTGGTCAGTAATTGACCAGCCGCGGACGGCGCCGCTATACTCTCGCGTTCGCCAGCCCCGAAAGGGCCATGGCGGAACCCAAGAGAATAACGACAGAAGGGATAATCCCATGAGTTATGCAGTCATCAAGACCGGCGGCAAGCAGTACCGCGTCCAGCAGGGCGACGTCCTGCGCGTGGAGCTGCTGAACGCCGACGAAGGCGCCAGCGTGAAGTTCGACCAGGTGCTGCTGGTCGGCTCGGGCGAGACCATCACCGTCGGCGCGCCGACCGTGGCCGGCGCCACCGTCTCCGCCACCGTGCGCAAGCACGGCCGCGCCGACAAGGTCCGCATCATCAAGTTCCGCCGCCGCAAGCACCACAAGAAGCAGCAGGGACACCGTCAGCATTTCACCGAAGTCGAGATCACGGGCATCAACGCCTGATCCGCCAATCTGGAGTAATCAGTCATGGCACATAAAAAAGGCGTAGGTTCGTCCCGCAACGGTCGCGACTCGAACCCGAAGTATCTCGGCGTGAAGATCTACGGTGGCCAGGCCATCGAGGCCGGCAACATCATCGTGCGTCAGCGCGGCACCAAGTTCCATCCCGGTACCGGCGTGGGCCTCGGCCGCGACCACACCCTGTTCGCGCTGGTCGACGGCACGGTCGAGTTCAAGACCCGTGGCGAGAAGAACCGCAAGTACGTGAACGTCGTCCAGGGCTGAGCCCGGGCCGATGCAGCGCAAGGGCCCCGCTTCGGCGGGGCTTTTGTTTTTGGGATGGGCATAGAGAATTGAGAGTAGGGAATAGGTAAGAGCCCCCCGATCCTCCGCTCCTCTACAATTCCCGACATCGCTCGGCTGCTTTTGCGATTCCCAATTCCCAATTCCCTATTCCCCATTCCCGGCACTCAAGCCATGAAATTTGTCGACGAAGCCATCATCAAGGTCCTGGCCGGTGACGGCGGCAACGGATGCATCAGCTTCCGTCGCGAAAAATTCATTCCCTTCGGCGGTCCGGACGGCGGCGACGGCGGCAGCGGCGGCTCGATATGGCTGGTGGCCGACGAAGGCCTCAACACCCTGGTCGACTTCCGCCACCAGCGCGCGTTCAAGGCGCAGCGCGGCCAGAACGGCATGGGCAGCGACATGTACGGCAAGGGCGGCGACGACACCGAGATCCGCGTGCCGGTCGGCACTGTGGTCACCAATGTCGACACCGACGAAATCATCGGCGACCTCACCGCGCACGGCCAGCGCCTGCTGGTGGCGCAGGGCGGCAAGGGCGGCCTGGGCAATATCCATTTCAAGAGCTCGGTGAACCGCGCGCCCCGCAAGTCCACGCCCGGCACCCCGGGCGAGGTGCGCGAGCTGAAGCTGGAGCTGAAGCTGCTCGCCGACGTGGGCCTGCTGGGCTTCCCCAACGCGGGCAAGTCCACCTTCATCCGCGCCGTGTCGGCGGCGACGCCGCGCGTGGCGGATTATCCGTTCACCACGCTGCATCCGAACCTGGGCGTGGTCAGCCTGGGGCCGGACCAGAGCTTCGTGATCGCCGACATTCCCGGCCTGATCGAGGGCGCCGCCGAAGGCCACGGCCTGGGCATCCAGTTCCTGCGCCACGTGGCGCGCACGCGCCTGCTGCTGCATCTGGTAGACGTCGCGCCGATCGACGGCGCCGACGTGGTCGAGCAGGTGCACGCCATCGAGCACGAGCTGCAGAAGTTCGACGCGGAGCTGCTGGACCGCCCGCGCTGGCTGGTGCTGAACAAGGCCGACGTGCTGCCGGAAGACGAGCGCCAGGCGGTGGCCGAGGACATCGTCAAGCGCCTGGGCTGGACCCAGCCCTGGTTCCTGGTCTCGGCGATCGCGCGCGACAATACCTTGCCGGTGTGCCAGCAGATCCAGCGTTTCTTCGAGTCTCAACGGGTGAGTGCGCAGTCGCGTAAAGATATGCTGCCGGGCGATGTGCGCCTGCGCGGAGAGCCGTAAGGGCGCTGCAGGGCCGTTGGCATAGTTCGATCCGGAAACAGCGAGACCTGCTTCGGTTCCTTCGCCCGTACAGGTTTCGATGTCTGGCGAGGGAGGCTGGACCATGAAGCTTCAAGCCCGCATCGCGGGATATCGACGTCTGCGCGAGCAGCCGTTATGGCGCCTCATCGCGGCAGATCACGCTCCTGAAGTCGTCGGTCTGCTGCAGACCTTGTTGCAGGATGGCGAGCGGACGCTGCCGGCGTCCATCCTGCATGAGCGCCTGCAGCATCATCTCGATGCGCTCAATGCTTCCGACCTGCCGCACGAACTTCCCCGTACGGCACAGGCCTACGTGGCTGACTGGCTCGCAAAGGGGTTCCTGGAGCGCCGTCTGCCCGAGGGGGCCAGCGAAGAGGAATACGAGTTGTCTTCCCAGTCCGCACAGGCTATCCGCTTTATCGCGGGTATCGAGGCGCCGCGCCATGCCGCGACCGAGAGCCGCCTGACGCTGGTGATCCAGCAGTTGGCCCAGCTGGCGGAGCAAACCGAAACCGATCCCGCTGCCCGATTGGTCGCCTTGTACGCCGAGCGCGAGCGCATCGAGGCGCAGATCGCTCGCGCCGGCGCCGGCAAGGTCGCGGCATTGGATGGCAAGCGTGCGCTGGAACGCGCCCGCGAGATCATCCGTCTGGCGGATGATCTGACCGAAGATTTTCGGCGTGTCCGCGATGACTTCGAGCAGCTCAACCGCGAATTCCGCGAGCGCATCATCGATGACGAGGGCGAACGTGGCGACGTACTCGACCGCCTGTTCGAAGGCGTGGACGTGATCGGCGAGAGCGAGGCAGGCCGAAGTTTCAATGCGTTCTGGAAGCTGCTCAACGATATCGAACAGAGCGCGCAGCTCGATGCCGCGCTGGAGGCTGTGCTGTCGCGCGGGTTCGCCAAGCGTCTGCAACGGCATGAGCGGCAGTTCCTGCGTGGTCTGACCGGCGTGATGCTGGAACGGGGCGGGCATGTGCACGACGTGCTGCAGCATTTCGCCCGCAGCTTGCGTGGGTTCGTGCAAAGCCGCAGTTATCTCGAGCAGCGCCGCCTGAATCAGCTGCTCAAGCAGGCGCAGGCCGAAGCGCTGCAATTGCGCGATTCGGTCAAGGCGCGTCAGCAGACGCCCTATACCCTGCAATTGACCACCAGCCGCCCGCGCTCGTTGTCGCAGTGGCGGCTGCATGACCCGCGCAACGGAATTGTCGATGGCCGGATTGCGCCCAGTGAAGGGGCCAGCATTTCGCTGGACAGCGTCAGCGAACTGGTGGCCCAATCGGAAATCAATTTCCGCGGCTTGCGGCGCGATCTGCATGACCTGCTGGCCGACCACGACCAGCTCAGCATTGGCCAGGTGCTCGAACGGCGTCCGGCCGAACAGGGGCTGGGCAGCGTCATCGGCTATCTGTCGCTGGCGACTCGTCATGGCGTGGTCTCCGGACGGCAGCATGAAGCAGTGAGCTGGCAAGGCGGCGACGGGCGTTGGCGCCACGCACGTGTGCCTTTGGTGTGGTTTCTGAAAGAGAAGCGCGATGAACTCGCTTGAACACGAGCACGAAGAGATACCCGATCTTCCGGCGGTCGCCGCGGCAGAACCGGGCGGGCTGTTCGAGGGCGATACCGGTGCTTTGCCGCTGGATGCGCGGCGCGCGCTCTGCCAGCTGCTGCTTGGCCCCAGCGTGGACCAGAAGCGGCACGGCCAGCTGTGGCCGGTCTTGCTGCGCCACGAGAAAGCGTTGCGTTCGCGTCTTTGCGAATTGTTCCTGGAGCTGGTGATCGACCGCGATGCAGGCGTGGCCTTTACCCGCCAGGCCGATACGGGCGAGCTGGAAACCCCCGTGCTGCTGCGTACCTCCGCGCTTACTTTCATCGATTCCGTCCTCCTGCTCTATCTGCGCCAGCAGCTCGCGGAGGCGGATGCGCAGGGGCACCGGGCGGTGGTAGAGGAGGCGCAGATGATCGATGCGATGTCGGTCTACGAAAAGAATGTTTCGACGGATCGCGCCGGTTTCGCCAAGAAGATCGCGGCATCGATCGTCAAGATGAAGGACAGCCATGTGCTGGAGAAGCTGCGCAGCAGCGAAGACCGCTACGAGGTTTCGCCGGCCCTGAAGCTGTTGTTCTCGGCCGAGCACGTGCAGGCCCTGGTCCAGGTATATCGAGACCTGCGCGAGGCAGGCGGTGAAGGTGACGATGAGCGCTAAGTCCAGATCCGCCAATCGGCCGGCCGAGCCGAGCCTGTTCCTGTCCGACCTGCCCGACCCGCGCGACGAGCAGTTCCGCCTGCGCCGCCTGCAGGTGTTCAACTGGGGCACTTTCAGCGGCCTGGTGGACGTGCCCATCGCCGAGCGCGGCTTCCTGTTCGTCGGCCGTTCCGGCTCGGGCAAATCGACCTTGCTGGACGCCATGTCGGCCTTGCTGGTGCCGCCGAACCTGGTCGACTTCAACGCCGCCGCGCGCGAAGCCGAGCGCAGCGGACGCGATCGCAGCCTGGCTTCCTATGTCCGCGGTGCCTGGGCCGATCAGCATGACAGCGAATCCGGCGAGATCGCCACGCAATACCTGCGCAAGGGCACGACTTGGTCGGCGCTGGCGCTGGAGTACCGCAACGGGCTGGGCCAGAGCGTCAGCCTGATCCGGCTGTTCTGGATCACGGGGACCAGCTCAGCCGCTGGCGACGTCAAGAAGCACTACATGGTGTGCGAGCGCCCGTTCGACATCGCCAAGGAGCTGGACGGCTTCGAGCTGGATCTGCGCCGGCTGAAGGCACGGCTTGGCGAGGACGTGCACCATTACGACACCTTTGCCGGCTATGCCGAGCGGTTCCGGCGCCTGCTGGGCATCGAGAACGAGATGGCGCTCAAGCTGCTGCACAAGACGCAGTCGGCCAAGAACCTCGGCGACCTCAATCAGTTCCTGCGCGGTTTCATGTTGGACGAGCCGGAGACTTTCACCGCCGCCGAGCGGCTGGTGGCCGACTTCGGCGAGCTGGACGCCGCGCACCAGGCGGTTGTGACGGCGCGCGATCAGGTCGACACCCTGGTGCCTGCGCGAGAGCTGCATGAAGACCTGCAGGTCCTGCGGCGCGAAGCCGGCACCTTGAAGGAGCTGCACGCCTGCGTGGACACTTACGGCGAGCAGCGCCGGCTGGTCCTGCAGGATCAGGCGCTGGCCGAGCTCGACGTGCAGATCATGGCCTTGCACGGCGAAGCGACGCAGCGGCGCGAAACGGTGGACAACCATGTCCGGCGCATCGAGGATCTGGAGCGCCAGCGCCGCGATCAGGGCGGCGACGCCATCGACCAGCTCGAGCGCGAACACGAAACAGTGACGCGCGAGCGCGACGAGCGCCTCGGTCGCCGTTCCCGTGCGGAGCAGGCTTGTCGCGACCTGAATTGGGTCATGCCGGGCACCGCGCAGGGATTCGCCGAGCTGGTGGGGCGTGCGCGTGAACTGCAGGAGGGCGCGCGCGATCGCGCCGCCGGTTTTGAGGAGCGCATGGATACGCTCAAGCGCGAGCGTGACGAGGCGACGCGCCGCTTCGCCGGCGTCCGCGCGGAAATCGATGCTCTGAAGCGCACGCCGTCGAGCATTCCGGCGCCCGCTCAGGCCATGCGCGCGCGGCTGTGCAGCGAGCTGGGCTGGTCGGAGAACACGCTGCCCTTCGTGGGCGAGTTGTTGCAGGTAAAGCCCGAATATGCGGCGTGGCAAGGCGCCATCGAACGCGTGCTGCATGGCTTTGCGCTATCGCTGCTGGTGGACGAGCAGCGTTATGGCGAGGTGGCTGCATGGGTCAACCAGACCCATCTGGGCGCCAAGCTGGTTTACTACCGCGTGGGACGGCCTCAGGCCATCGGTGGCCGCATGCTGGATGCGCGCTCGCTGGCGCACCGGTTGGACATCCGTGACCACGCTCATCGCGACTGGCTATCCGCCGAGTTGGCACGGCGCTTCGACTACAGCTGCGTGGATACGCCGGCGGCTCTGCGCCATGCCGAGCGCGGCATGACCCGCGAAGGGCAGGTCAAGCATCCCGGCGACCGGTACGAGAAGGACGATCGCCGCGCCGTGGGCGACCGCCGCCACTGGGTGCTGGGTTTCGACAACCGGGACAAGCTGGCGCTGTTCGAGGCCGAAGGGCGTGAGCTGGCGCAGGCGATCGCGCAAGGCGGCGGGGCGTTGGACGCCCTGCGCTCGGAACGCGATGGCGATGCGGATCGGCGCCTGCATGCCAATGCGCTTGCCAACCTGGTCTGGGAAGATATCGACGTCGCACCGAAACTCACGCGGCTGGGCGACATCGAGAACCAGCTGCAGGCCATGCGCAAGGGCGATGCCTCGCTGCAGGAGATCATGCGCAAGCTCGAGCACGAGCGAGAGCTGCTCAAGCGGGCGGAGCGCTCGCGCGATGACGCCGCCGCCGAGCATCTGTCCAAAGGCCGCGACCGTAAACGGCTGGCCGAGCAGCGCGAACAATGCGCGGCTCGCGCGGCCGACATGACCCTGTCGGAGGCGCAGGCCGATGGCCTCGCCGCGCGCCTGCCCGAGCGGCCGCTGACGCTGGACAACATCGATCGCACGATGGGCGACGTCAAGGATGGACTCAGCAGGGCGCTGGGGACGTTCGCATCGCGGCAGCAGGAGCTGACCGGCGCCATCGTCAAATGCTTCGAGCACTACTGCCGCAAGTGGCCGCAGGACAGCGGCGACTTCACCGCCGACATGCATTCGCTCGACGGTTTCATGGCGCGCCTGCGCCGCCTCGAGCTCGACGGCCTGCCCAAGCACGAGGCGCGTTTCTACGAGCTGCTGCAGACGCAGAGCAAGCAGAACCTGCTGGTGCTGCAGAAACACATGATCGAGGCGCGCAAGTCGATCGGCCAGCGCATGGACGAGGTGAACGAGAGCCTGGAGCGGGTGTCCTTCAACCGCGGCACGATCTTGCAGATCGACCTGTCCGACCGCGGCCTGCCGGAGGTGCGCGACTTTCAGCAGCAGCTGCGCGACGTGCTATCGCATCACCAGACCGAGGACCGCGATCGCGCGGAAGCCCAGTTCGCGGTGCTGCGCCAGCTGGTGGCGAAGCTTTCGGCCGACGATCCCGAGCACAAGCGCTGGCGCGAGCAGGTGCTGGACGTGCGCCAGCACGTCGAATTCGTGGGCGTGGAGAAGGAGCAGGGGACCGGGCGGCAAGTCGAGGTTTATCGCAGCGGCGCCGGCAAATCCGGTGGCCAGCGCCAGAAGCTCGCCACCACCTGCCTGGCGGCCGCGTTGCGTTATCAGCTGGGCGGCGACGACGGCCACCTGCCGCGTTATGCGCCCGTGGTTCTGGACGAGGCGTTCGACAAGGCCGACAACGAGTTCACCGCGCTGGCGATGAACATCTTCGAGAACTTCGGTTTCCAGATGGTCGTCGCCACGCCGTTGAAGTCCGTGATGACGCTGGAGCCGTTCATCGGCGGTGCCTGCTTCGTCGACATCAATGGCCGGCACGATTCCGGGGTGCTGCTGATCGAGTACGACGAAGCAAACAAGCGGTTGGCATTGCCCGAGAAGGCGCGCGAGGCGCAGGCCGATGAAATCTCCTGAGGCTCTGCGCAAACGTCTGCATGCCAGATGGCTGGCGCATCGGTATGACTGGGTTGCCGGCGGCGGCGAATGGCCATTGTCCCTGTCCATCGGCGGCGATGGCTTGAAAGCCGATACGGTGGCCGGGCACTGGAATGCGTTCGACGCCTGGCTCAGGGCATGGAAACAGCCGGCCCAGCATTCGCCTGGGCGCGTCGTATCCAGGCTGCGCTTCCGCCACAGCCTTTTCGGCGAGCAGGAGATTCCCTGCACCTGGCTGTTCGATACACCGGATGCCGTCGCCGCGGAGTTGGGCGAAGCGGCGCGCTGGCAGCGGGCGAAACAGCGTTTTGATCGGTTGGCATCCTGGGTGCCCATGGTCGAAGGCGGGAGCGATGCGGTATCCGGGCTGGCCGTTCCGTGGCGCCGCGTGGTGTCGCGGAGGTTCGATCTCCTTGCCGACATGGAGGACGGCGAGTTCGAGTTGCTGCTTCGGGTGGTCGATTGGCTGTGGAAGCATCCCGACTCTGGGACCTATCTGCGAGAGCTGCCGGTAGCCGGCGTCGACACCAAATGGGCGGAGCGGCGGCGCAGGGTGATCACGGCCTGGCTCTGGGTACTGCGCGGCGGCGCGATCGGATCGCACAACTTCTATCGGGTCGCCGGCCTGCGCGCACCGCCGGACCGGCTGCGCATGCGTTTGCTCGATGACGGGCTTCGCAGCCTGCTTGGAGGCTTGTCGGATATCGAAGCGCCGGTTACCGATGTCATGCGTATGAGTTTGCCGGTACGGCAAGTGTTGATCGTGGAAAACCTCGTTACCGGGCTCGCCTGCGGGGACCTGACCGGCACCGTGGTATTCATGGGCCGGGGCTATGCGATCGAGGCCTTGGCAGCTTTGCCGTGGTTGGCGCAGGTGCCGGTCTATTACTGGGGTGACATCGATACGCACGGTTTCGCCATCCTCAGCCGACTTCGACGCAGGCTGCCGCACATCCGCGCCGTACTGATGGATGAAGGCACTTTGCATGAGCATCGCGAATTGGCGGTGCGAGAGCCGCAGCCGCATCTCGCCCAGGGGCTGGCGCATCTGGCTGCGGAGGAGCTCCGACTGTTCCAGTCCCTGCGCGACGATCGCGAGCGCCTGGAACAGGAGCGCATCCCGTGGACGTGGGCATGGTCGCGCCTGACGCAGTCGATGGCGGCTCCTCGCGCGTAGGCCATGCTCGTCATTCCGGCGCAGGCCGGAATCCAGTGGCGAAGTGCTGCATAAGGGCGAAGCATCCGAAAGGCATGGCCTTTGCGCTTCCCGCGACAAGCCAGCCTCGACGCTACTGGATTCCGGCCTGCGCCGGAATGACGAGAGAGTTCGCCGGCTGGTTTTCCCAGGTAAACAAAAAGGCCGGCTTTCGCCGGCTGGTTTTCCCAGTAAACAAAAAGGCCGGCTTTCGCCGGCTGGTTTTCTAAGTAAACAAAAAGGCCGGCTTTCGCCGGCTGGTTTTCCCAGTAAACAAAAAGGCCGGCTTTCGCCGGCCTTTTCGCCAACCCGAATCGCGAACCAAACCGGCTTACGCCAGCTCGTGGATCTTCGCGTTGAGGCGGCTCTTGTGGCGAGCGGCCTTGTTCTTGTGGATCAGGCCACGCGAGGCGTAGCGATCCATCAGCGGCTGGGCGGCGGCGAAAGCTTCGACGGCGGCGGCCTTGTCCTTGGCCTCGATGGCCTTGACGACCTTCTTGAGGGCGGTGCGCACCATGGAACGGGCGCTGACGTTGCGCAGGCGGCGCTGCTCGGACTGGCGCGCGCGCTTCTTCGCGGACTTGATGTTGGCCAAGGTAGAACTCCGAAATAGCTTGGGTTGGGTGGAAAAAGGCGGTGATTATGACGGTAATGGGTCGGTGCGTCAACAGCTTAGCGACGCCCGGGCCGCTGCGGCGCAGGCCGGAGGGCAGGGCGGCCCGGCATTCCCGTGAACGGAAGCGGGATTTTGCCACAAGTGCGCTGTCCTCTCGCCCGTTCCGGCTGCCAAACTACGCGCTTTGCCGGCCGCCGCCAGGGGCGCGGGGCCGGGCATCGACCCCCCATGACAAGAAAGCATGACAAGAAAGGTATCGGCGCGCGCATGAAGTCACCCAGCATGTTCCGAGGGCTGCTGTCGTTCAGCGGCATGACCATGATCTCGCGCGTCCTCGGGCTGGTCCGGGATATGTCGATCAACGCGGCCTTCGGCGCCAACGCAGCCACCGACGCGTTCTGGGTGGCCTTCCGCATCCCCAATTTCATGCGCCGGCTGTTCGCCGAGGGCTCGTTCTCCACCGCCTTCGTGCCGGTTTTCACCGAGGTGAAGGAGAAGCGCAGCCACGAGGAGCTGAAGACGCTGATGTCGCGCGTCTCCGGCACCCTGGGCGGCGTGCTGATGCTGATCACGGCGCTGGGCGTGATCTTCGCGCCGCAGGTCACCGTGCTGTTCTCGCCGGGTGCGATCGAGACGCCGGAGAAGTTCGCCCTGACGGTGGACCTGCTGCGCCTGACCTTCCCGTTCCTGCTGTTCGTCTCGCTGACCGCGCTGTCCGGCGGCGCGCTCAACAGCTTCCACCGCTTCGGCCTGCCGGCGCTGACGCCGGTGATCCTCAACCTGTGCATGATCGGCGGCGCGCTGTGGCTGGCCCCGCGGCTGCACACGCCGATCATGGCGATGGGCTGGGCGATCCTGGCGGCGGGCATCCTGCAGCTGCTGTTCCAGCTGCCGGCGCTGCGCCAGCTGGACCTGCTGACCCTGCCGCGCTGGGGCTGGAGCCATCCGGACGTGCGCCGCATCCTCCGGCTGATGGTGCCGACCCTGTTCGGTTCCTCGGTGGCGCAGATCAACCTGCTGCTGGACACGGTGATCGCCTCGCTGCTGTTCATCGGTTCGCAGAGCTGGCTGTCGCAGGCGGACCGTTTTCTCGAATTGCCGCTGGGCGTGTTCGGCGTGGCGCTGGGCACGGTGATCCTGCCGTCGCTGTCGCGCCACCACGTGGCCACCGACAGCGACGGGTTTTCCAGGGCGCTGGACTGGGGCCTGCGCACGACCCTGCTGATCGCGGTGCCGGCGATGTTCGCGCTGATGCTGCTGGCCGAGCCGCTGGTCGCCACGCTGTTCCAGCATGGCCGCTTCACCGCGTTCGATACGCGCATGGCCACGCTGTCGATCTCCGCGCTCAGCTTCGGCCTGCCGGCGTTCGCCCTGGTCAAGGTGGTGCTGCCGGCCTTCTACGCCCGCCAGGACACGCGCACGCCGGTGCGCGCCGGCGTGGCCTCGCTGATCGCCAACATGGTGCTGAACGTGCTGTTCCTGGCGCTGCTGTATGCGCTGTGGGCGCCGGCCGAGGTCAGGCAGGGCCCGCTGCTGGATGGCCTGGCCAAGGTGCCGGGCCTGCACATGGCGCTGGGCGTGGCCAGTGCGGCGGCGAGTTATCTCAACCTGGGGTTGCTGTGGCACTGGCTGCGCAAGGCCGGCGTCTACCAGCGGCAGCCCGGATGGATGCGGCACCTGGGCCGGCTGGCGCTGGCCTGCGCGGTGATGATCGGGGTGCTGCTGGCGGGGCTGTGGCTGTGGCCGGACTGGACCGAGGCATCCAAGTGGACCCGCGTGTGGCACCTCGCCGCACTGGTCGCCGGCGGCGGCGGCGCCTATCTCGCCACGCTGTTCGCCGCGGGCTTCCGCCTGCGTGAACTGCGCGGCGTCTGAAGCGTGGCCGCGGGGTGCGGTGCCAACTGGCTCTAAGGCTATACTCGCGCGATGACAAGACTTTCCAGGGATATCGCCGGTCCATGCCTGGCGCCCGGCGGTAGCGTGGTTGCCGTCGGCGCGTTCGACGGGCTGCACCGGGGACACCAGGCGCTGCTGACGCAGGTGCGCGAGCGCGCGCAGGCCACCGGCCTCACGCCCATCGTGGTGAGCTTCGAGCCCCTGCCGCGCGCGTTCTTCTCCAAGGAACCGGTGCCGCGGCTGTCCAGTGTGCGCGAGAAGCTGCTGGGCTTCGATGCGGCCGGCGTGGGCAAGGCGTTGATCCTGCGCTTCAACGACGAGCTGACCTCGATGCCGGCGGAAGACTTCGTGCGCCGCGTGCTGATCGAGCGCCTGCACACCCGCGAAGTCTGGGTCGGCGGCGATTTCCGCTTCGGCCACAAGCGTGGCGGCGACGTGGCCTTGCTGGAGAAGATGGGCGCGGAACTGGGCTTCTCCGCCCGCGTGATGCCGCCGGTGCTGCTGGACGGCGCGCGCGTTTCCGCCACCCGCGTGCGCATGCTGCTGGCCGCCGGTGAATTCTCCGGCGCCGCGCCGCTGCTGGGCCGCCCCTTCGTGATCGAAGGCAAGGTCGAATACGGCAACCAGCTGGGCCGCGAACTGGGCTTTCCCACCGCCAACATCCACCTGCACGATCGCGTGCCGCCGGTGCAGGGCATCTTCGCCGTGCGCGTGGGCCTGGGCGAGGGCGAATGCGCCTGGCCGGGCGTGGCGAGCTTAGGGCTCCGCCCGACGGTGAACGAAGTTAGCCAGCCGTTGCTGGAAGTGCACCTGTTCGATTTCGAAGGCGATCTCTACGGCCAGCGCATGGCGGTGGAATTCGTCGCCAAGCTGCGCGACGAGGCGAAGTTCGACGGCCTGGACGCGCTCACCGAGCAGATCCGCCGCGACGCCCGCATGGCGCGCGAGGTGCTTGGCATGAATCCGCGCCTGGCCGAGGCATAGGCTTCAAGTTTTCCGCTTCAAGCCGGCGCACCCACGCTGGCCGCACACCCCACGGCGACGGCACGAGGGCCGCGCCCGACAACCCCGATGGCATCCGAGCAATGACCCAGGATTACAAGAACACCATCAACCTGCCGCAGACGGATTTCCCGATGCGCGGCGACCTGCCCAAGCGCGAGCCGCAGTGGCTGGCGGAGTGGGAAAAGCTCGGCCGCTACGCGCAGATCCAGCAGCGCACCGCCGGCCGCGACAAGGTGTTCGTGCTGCACGACGGCCCGCCGTACGCCAACGGCGCCATCCACCTGGGCCACGCGGTGAACAAGGTGCTCAAGGACGTGGTGGTGAAGTCGCGCCTGCTGGCCGGCTACCGCTCGCCCTACGTGCCGGGCTGGGACTGCCACGGCCTGCCGATCGAGATCGCGGTGGAAAAGAAGCACGGCAAGGCCGGCGACAAGCTCGACGCCGTGGCCTTCCGCCAGAAGTGCCGCGAGTACGCGCAGCAGCAGATCGACCTGCAGCGCACCGACTTCAAGCGGCTGGGCGTGCTGGGCGATTGGGAAAACCCCTATCGCACCATGGCCTTCACCTTCGAGGCTGACATGCTGCGCGCGCTGGCGCGCATCGTCGACAACGGCCACGTGGTGCGCGGTTTCAAGCCGGTGTACTGGTGCTTCGACTGCGGCTCGGCGCTGGCCGAGGCGGAGATCGAGTACGCCGACAAGGTCTCGCCGGCGATCGACGTCGCTTATGACGCACTCGACCCGCATGCACTGGCCGCGAAGTTCGGCGTGGAAGCGGGCGACGCCATCGTCGCCATCCCGATCTGGACCACCACGCCGTGGACGCTGCCGGAAAGCCAGGCCGTGTCGATGGGCGCGGAGCTGGAGTACGCGCTGGTCGAAGGCCCCGCGCGCGACGGCCGCCGCGTGCTGCTGGTGCTGGCCTCGGCGCTGGTGGAGAAGGCGTCGCACCGCTACGGCGTGGAACATCCGGTCGTGCTCGGCCACGTCGCCGGCCAGGCGCTGGAAGGCGTGCTGCTGCAGCACCCGTTCTACGACCGCAGGATACCGGTGCTGCTCGGCGAACACGTGTCGGCCGAGGACGGCACCGGCGCGGTGCACACCTCGCCCGACCACGGCGTGGAAGACTTCGTGGTCTCGCGCAAGTACGGCATCGAGACGCTCAACTATGTGGAGCCGCGCGGCACCTATCGCGCGGACACGCCGCCGGCCGGCGAGCTGACCCTGGCCGGCACGCACCTGTGGAAGGCCAACGACGCCATCGTCGACATGCTGCGCGGACGCGGCGTGCTGCTGGCCCACCACAAGATCGAGCACAGCTATCCGCATTGCTGGCGCCACAAGACGCCGGTGATCTTCCGCGCCACGCCGCAGTGGTTCATCAGCATGGAGCAGGCCGGCCTGCGCAAGGCGGCGATGGAGTCGATCCGCCAGGTGCGCTGGGTGCCGGGCTGGGGCGAGGAGCGCATCGCCGGCATGGTCGGCGACCGTCCGGACTGGTGCATCTCGCGCCAGCGCACCTGGGGCGTGCCGATCGCGCTGTTCGTGCACAAGGGCACGCAGGAGCCGCATCCGCGTTCGGTCGAGTTGCTCGAACAGGTGGCCAAGCGCGTGGAGCAGGGCAGCATCGACGCGTGGTACGCGCTCGATCCGGCCGAGCTGCTGGGCGACGAGGCCAAGGACTACGAGAAGGTCAACGACGTGCTGGACGTCTGGTTCGATTCCGGCGTCACGCACTTCGCCGTGGTCGGCCAGCGTCCCGAGCTGCAGCAGGGCGATGCGGCCACGTACAAGGTGATGTACCTGGAAGGCTCGGACCAGCATCGCGGCTGGTTCCAGTCCTCGTTGCTCACCTCGGCCGCCATCCATGGCCGCGCGCCTTACGACGACGTGCTCACCCACGGCTTCACCGTGGATGCGCAGGGCCGCAAGATGTCCAAGTCGCTGGGCAACGGCATCGAGCCGCAGGACATCATGAAGAACCTCGGCGCGGACATCCTGCGCCTGTGGATCTGCTCCACCGACTACCGCAACGAGATGTCGCTGTCGGACGAGATCCTCAAGCGCGTCTCCGACATGTACCGCCGCATCCGCAACACGGCGCGCTTCCTGCTGGGCAACCTGGACGGCTTCGATCCCGCGCAGCACCTGCTGTCGGTGGAAGACTGCCTGCTGCTGGACCAGTGGGCGGTGCAGCAGGCCTACGACACCCAGCAGGCGGTGGCGGCGGCGTACGACCGCTACGACTTCCCGGAGATCGTCCAGCGCGTGCAGAACTTCTGCACCACCGAGCTCGGCGCGCTGTACCTGGACATCACCAAGGACCGCCTCTACACCATGCCGACCGACAGCCGCGGCCGGCGCAGCGCGCAGAGCGCGATGTACCGCATCGCCGAGGCGCTGGTGCGCTGGCTGGCGCCGGTGCTGAGCTTCACCGCCGAGGAAATCTGGAAGGCGCTGCCGGGCCAGCGCGGCGAGAGCGTGCTGTTCGAGACCTGGTACGACGGCCTGGCCGCCACCCAGGGTTCGCCGGAGCAGCGCCGCTACTGGTCCGACCTGCTGGCGATCCGCGATACCGCCTCGCGCGTGCTCGAGGGCATGCGCAAGGCCGAGCAGATCGGCGCCTCGCTGGAAGCGAAGCTGGCGATCCACGCGGATCCGGCCCTGGTCAGCCGCTACGCCCCCGCGGCCGACGAGCTGCGCTTCTTCTTCATCACCTCCGACCTGCGCCTGGATGTCGCCGGCGGCCAGCCGGACACGGCGGTGCTGTCGGAACTGGAAGGCGCGGACGTGTGGGTCTCGGCCACGGTCAGCGACGCGGCCAAGTGCGTGCGCTGCTGGCATCGCCGCGACGACGTCGGCCAGCATGCGGCGCATCCGGAGCTGTGCGGACGTTGCGTGAGCAATGTCGACGGTCCGGGCGAAGACCGCCGCTGGTTCTAAACACATGGACGGCCGGCGCGAGCTGGCCGTCTGTTCGGATTCCCTTCTGTAGAAGACGCATGAGCAATCAACGCAACGCGCTGTCCTGGCTGTGGCTGTCCGCCCTGGTGATCGCGCTCGACCAGGCCAGCAAGTGGTGGGCGCTGTCCGCGCTCCAGCCCGCCGGCGTGCAGCACGTGATCATCCCGGGGTTCCTCAACTGGACCCTGGCCTTCAATACCGGCGCCGCCTTCAGCTTCCTGGCCGACAGCGCCGGCTGGCAGCGCTGGTTCTTCGTCGGCCTGGCCGTGCTGATCAGCGGCGCGCTGCTGGTGTGGCTCAAGCGCACCGCGCGCGACGACTGGCGCACCGCGCTGCCGCTGGGCCTGATCATCGGTGGCGCGCTGGGCAACCTGATCGACCGCCTGCATGCGGCCCAGGTGACCGACTTCATCCAGGTCCATTACCAGGACTGGTATTACCCCGTGTTCAACATCGCCGACTGCGGCATCACCGTCGGTGCCGTGCTGCTGATCGCTTTTGGCCTGTTCACCGGCAAGCAGGCCGGGGGCGTGAGATAATTTCGATCCCGGCGCCTCCCGGCGCCGGCCAGCGACAGTCGAGGCTTTACTTGGACATTCTTCTCGCCAACCCCCGCGGATTCTGCGCCGGCGTGGACCGCGCCATCGCCATCGTCGAGCGCGCGCTCGAGGCCTACGGCGCGCCCATCTACGTGCGCCACGAGGTGGTGCACAACCGCTACGTGGTGGACAAGCTGCGTGCCAGCGGCGCGGTGTTCGTCGAGGAGCTGCACGAAGTGCCCGACGGCGCCACGGTGATCTTCAGCGCGCACGGCGTGTCCAAGGCGGTGCGCGAGGAAGCCGACAGCCGCAAGCTCAACGTGTTCGACGCCACCTGTCCGCTGGTGACCAAGGTGCATATGGAAGTGGCGCGCCTGGGCCGCACCGGGCGCAGCGTGGTGCTGATCGGCCACGCCGGGCATCCGGAGGTCGAGGGCACCATGGGGCAGTGGAACCCCGCCAACCAAGGCGAGATCCACCTGGTCGAGTCGGTCGACTGCGTGGCGAAGCTGCAGCCGCGCTATCCGCATGCGCTGTCCTACGTCACCCAGACCACGCTGTCGGTGGACGACACCAAGGCCATCATCAACGCCCTGCGCGAGAAATTCTCCGACATCGAGGGCCCGCGCAAGGACGACATCTGCTATGCCACGCAGAACCGCCAGGACGCGGTGCGCCGGCTGGCCGATGCGGTCGACCTGATGCTGGTGGTCGGCTCGGTCAACAGCTCCAACTCCAACCGCCTGCGCGAGCTGGCCGAGAAGCAGGGCGTGCGCTCGTTCCTGATCGACGGCGCCGAACACATCGAGCGCGCATGGCTGGACGGCGTGCAGCACATCGGCCTCACCGCCGGCGCCTCCGCCCCTGAAAAGCTGGTGCGCGACGTGATCGCCCGCCTGCAGTCCTGGGGCGCGGGCGAAGTGCGCGAGCTGGACGGCGAGGCCGAAACCATCACCTTCGCGTTGCCGAAGGAACTGCGCCTGGCCGAGGGTGGTCCGTCCGCGAGTCTTTGACGCCGCCGCTGCGCGCGTCGTCGAGCCGAACAAAAAAAGGCCCGCGTGAAGCGGGCCTTTTTTATGCGGGAATTTCCGCTACATCAGCATGACGTTGAACATGTCCAGCGTAGCGGCAAGGTCCGGATGATCCACCAGTGGAATCGATTCGGCGCCGTCGATGAGAGGCCTGGCCCGGTCGAACAGGGCGAAGGCGCGCTGGTCGTTCATATGGCGCGAAACGTAGACGAGTCCACCGACCTTGGCGGGGTGGTCGTGCACGGCCCGCGACCATCGCTGGGTTGTGTCGTATGGCAGTTCGGACGAGATGTCGTTCGTGCCGCCGATGCGCTTGAGGTGCGCGCCGGTCAATTCGGCCAGCTGGATGATGTCGCCGGCAAAGAGGATGGCGTGGCGGTCGCGCAAGGACTGCTCATCGAGCAGATAGGCCCCGCGAGTCGGGACAAGATCATGCAGCAAGGTTTCTGCGAAGGCGCCGGCCAGGGTCTGGCCGGCGTAGCAGACGCCATAGCTTTGCAAGGGGTCGTCGAATCGATGGCCTTTGCTCCTGCTGAAATAGGGTTCGGTGGCGGGATATCTGCTGATCCGAATGAGATCAGAGGATTCGACTGCAGTAAGCCCTAGTACGAATCGGTCGAAATCGGGATCGGGTTGGGGCAATGCCATCGAACGTCCATGTTCAGCGCTCGCGATAGGCGCGTGCCGCGGTCAGCACGGGCTCCTTCGCACGGTCGCGCAAGGCCTGCAAAGGCGTCCTGCCGGCGAGCGATCCAAGTTGGGTGGTAAAGAAAAGCCATTTATTCCAAGGCGTTTCGTCCGCCAGGATGTTCAGTGCATCGGTCAAGCCGAGGGCGCGCAGTTCCTTGTCCGCCAGGAATGCGGGGTAGTAGAGCTCCCTGCCGCCTGGCTGCAGGGCGAAATAGGTACCGGCCTGCAGGCCCTTGTGCACGGCTTGCCGGCTGATGCCGGCAAGCTCGGCGAAGTCCTTGGAAACGAGCACTTCGCCGGAAGCCACCAGTTCCTGCTTGATCTTGTCCGAACGCGCCTTGGCTGCCTTGATCGCATTGTCGTTCGAGAGCCTGCTTTGCGCGCGCTGGATCTCGTCCAATATCAGACCAAGTCGACGCACATCTTCTGCAGCCTGGGGCTGGAGCTGGATATCGGCCGCGCTGTCGCGCGCGGCATGGATCAGCTGCTGGTCCGAGAGATTGCGGATGCCTTTGAGGAACCGGTGGGCGGAGTCGGCAATGCGGTGGAGTACTTCACTGACGCTCGCGGATTCCGAAGGAGGAAGAGTGGGGTACATGGCGCCTGCCTCGTCGCTTTGGAACGAGGCCACCATAAGTCGAACCCATCTCTTTGTCAACTTTGTCAACCACGGCAACTTAATCAACCATGCCTGTGGCCACATGGTTTCTCCCTAAAGCGGCGCCACCTGAACCTCCGCCACGCCAAGCAGCCCGGCCAGTGGTACGTGGGCGACCGTCTGGCGCGGGCTGACGGTAAGCCGCTGCCGGCGCAACAGGTCGAGGAACATCTCCGCTAGCGGCAGCACCATGTGCTGTCCCCAGCAGCGCTCGGACTTGTGTCCGAAGGGAAGGTAGCCGGGCAGGTCGTCGGCAGAGAGATGCTTCCAGCGCTCCGGCAGAAATTCATCCGGGTCATCCCAAAGTGCGGGAGCGCGATGGCTGACCAGCGGCAGGATCAGCACGTCGTCCGCCGGACCGATGCGAGCATCGATCGCCGTGTATTCCGGCGAGGCGTTGCGCAGGATGTTCCACGACGGCGGCAGCAGCCGCAGCGTTTCGTACAGGATGTGCCGGTTCGACAGGCCATCGCCGAACGGAGCGCCAAGCCAGATGGCGTTGGCCACCAGAGTGGAAATGGTGAAGCAGACCGGCGCGGCCGTCCGCCGGTACATGCCCATGGCGTAGCGGCGGTCGTGATAGCTCGTCGCGGCCGCCGTGGCCACGGCGAGCGCGGAGGCCTGCGGGCGCGGCCGCAGCGGGAACAGCGCACCGGTGGCGACGACCGCCCAGGTCAGCTTGGGCGTCAGTTCCAGGATGCGGTCCATCAGGAAGCGCAGCCGGCGCGGATCCTCGCCCAGAATCAGGTCGCGCAGATAGACGTGCCCGACGTGCGGCCATGGACCGGAGAGATCGACATCGTCCGGTACGGGCTTCTTCAGCGCGGCGCGCACGTCGCGCGCAATCGCCTGCATGGACTTCAAGGCATCCGGGCGCGGGATGGAGCGGCCATGCAGGGGTTTGAACGTCGGTCGTTCGAATTCGGTGGCCGGCCTGGCCTTAAGGATCCTGTCGATCAAGTCCGGGCCGGCGACGCCGACCGTGTTGGCATCCAGCCGGAACAGATCGTCGCCGGCATGCTCGCGCAGGAGTGCCTGGAGCCGGGAGGCGAAGACAGTGGAGCGAACGTGCCTGGCGATCGGTGGCATGGCGGTCGAGGGCCTTGAGGGTCGGCGGAGCATCCGGCGATGTCCGATGGCACAGCCATCGCCGGACGCAGGCGGATCGAAAGGCGTGTGTTCTCTAGCTCAGAGAACACACGTGATCGCTCAGTACCAGATGTACCAGGCGTAGTCCTTCAAGCTTTTCTCGCGCGCCACCAGGTTCTTGATGGCAAAGAGAGTCTTCTTCATGAAAGGCACCTTTTCAGTGAGACGTTCGATGTCGTGCATCCCTGCGGCGATGGCGTTCCTTGCGAACCGGAAAGATCGCTTGGATCGACCGGCCGTCGATGAAGCTATGTCAGAGGGGCGCGACGGGATTGTGCGGGTGGGCCAGAAATCTGGTCTCGATGGGCCGCCGGAAGAAAAGGGAGAGGTGTGGGTGTTCGCGGTGTGAAAGTGTCATCGCGGCAGAGTGTTCACGCCGGCTAATCAATTCCTAATCGCCCGGAAAGAGCATGGCGACTCCCGCCTTGGAATGACTCCCATGAAGAAACTGCTTCTCGTCGCTCTTGCTTGTGCCGGCCTGCTCAGCGGCTGCATCTCGGTGGATCGGCGCGACGACTACCATGAGCATCGTCGCGATCGGTATGAGGCATGCCGGCAATACCACGATGCGGAATATTGCGACAGATGGCGCGGCTGACGGGTCATGGCCTTCTATCCATCCCGCATGCGTAGGCGGCTATCACTCCAGCCTATGCATGACCTGAAGAAACTACGATGCATGGAAGGCATGGGACATTGATTCGCGCCATGCCGGATCGAGCGCCTTCATCAGGAGGCTGACGGGTGGCCGTTTTCGTCTCGCCCTGGCTCTCGGTCCCGGTCAGGCATCAAGATGATCAGCGGCTTGCAGGCGAGCTGTGAGCAACCCATCAGGTGCGTTGCATTGCCGTTGCGCCAGGTACTGGTGCCGGCAGCGTTGATCTCGAATTCCCAGGTCGCTCCCTGGATCCGCGCATGCCCCTTGATCGAGCATGGCAGCCAGTAGTAGTCGTGGAGTTCGCCTTCGCGCAGCTTGCGGCTAAGGCGCCACACCGATGCCGCCTGCTGCTTGTCCAGCGACCATGCCTTGCATGCATCTTCGTCGCTGGCCACGCCGGGTGCCCCCGGAGCAGGCCGGTAGAGCGATGGCGATACGTCCAGGATGGTGATGGCGTCCTTGCCATCGGCCAGCGCCTGCGACTCGCAGAGCAGAACCAGCATGCCCGCGCAGGCCCATAACCCCGCGCGGCGCTTCTTGCGTGACGGCATGCTCTTCGCCGGCGCGCTGCTCGATGGATTCGTCAAAGCCTGGCTCGAATTTGAGTCGAGCCGGGTGCCTGATGGTTGCAGTGTGAGCATGGCGATCTCTGGATTGACCCGGTTGGCAGGAACGACTGCTGGCCGATACGAGCCATCCGTTTGGTAGCCTTCCAATCCACGGGTGGCGGTGCGTCGAGCTTGGTTTGACTATGACCCATCCGGTCGATTCATGGAGGATGCGTTCTTGGACGTTTTCGATCTAGCTCGAAACCCGGATCAGATCGGCCCGGCCTATCTCTTCTATCTCAGCTTCGCGATGATCGGCCTGGGCGTGTGCGCTTGCATGCTGTATCTCGTTCGCGACGGAAGAAAAGGCGCATGGTTCTACCTTCTGGCCGCTTTGGCCGTCACCGCGATCATGTGCTGGTTGATGGCGCATGAGATCCGCCATGTCCGCGCGGTGAAGGCACAGGTCCTGAGCGGTGGCTTCGCCAGTGTCGAGGGCTGCCTCGATCAGTTCCATCCAGGGCTTGCCAATCCGAGCGAGGCCGATTCCGGCGTGGAGCAATGGTCCGTGGCGGGGCAGCGATTCGATTACGGCGCAGACGAGATCCGGCTTGGTTATCACGCGGTCGAGCCGGACGGCGGCCTTGTCCATGCGGATTCATGGGTGCGGGTAGGTTATGTCCGCGATGATCTGCTGGCGCGCAACGACATCGTGCGGCTCGAGGTCGTCCAGCATGCATGTCCGCCGGCGCCGGACTTCGCCAGATAGGCTGCTGAGATCACAGCCTTCCCGGCGGCCGGTCGGTCCTCGATGGGCGGCGGCCGGATGCTCAATCACCGAAGGCGGCCAGCCCCGCACCTCTGCTCACTGCGGCTTTGAGAAGGGCGTGCATCACGTCAAATGCGGCAAGGCCAGGCTGATTCCCTTCCAGTTCGCCTGCGTTCGCCGTGAAGGTTTCCAGCAACACCGCTACCTGCGCGGGCTTCAGCATCGAGTCTTCGAAGTAGCTGAGTTCCGCACCGGCCTGACGCCCCTTGTCGAACAAGCCGGCGAGCGAGCGATGTGCGTCCAGATCCATGGAGCCGGCGAGTTCGAGATCGCCCGGATGCTGCGGCATGTCCATGACGAAGGCGGGCACGTAATAGATGTCCAGCATGCGGGTCGGTTGCCTTCGATGTTTCGACGATCGCCGCAAGCGGCAATGCCAGGGTTAGCCGAGGCCAAGGCGGTTGGAAGCGTCGTTTTTACCCCGGCAGCGTCGGACCGGGGTGGCATGCGTCAAAACAAAAAAGCCCTGGAAGGTTCGATTTCCAGGGCTTTTCTGATTTTTAAGATGGTGCCGGAAATAGGAATCGAACCTACGACCTACGCATTACGAATGCGCCGCTCTACCAACTGAGCTATTCCGGCAGCGAGCCGCGAATTTTACGTAACGGCCCCCGGGCGCGCAAGCGCCAGGCGCGGTGCGGCTTTTGCCGAGCGATTCAGAAGGTTACGTCGATCGCCCGGTTTTTCGGACTGATCCTCATGCCGTACAGGCCGCGGTCCGTTCCAGAATGCCTGCAAGCCGAGTCAGGCCATGCGTAGGCGCAGCGATCACGGGATTCCCTCGCGGATGACCGAGGAGCATCGAGGCGCCGCAACCGCGGTGATCCAGGCAGCTGCCGGGCAGGAACGCTCAGGCGGCGGGAGGGGAATTCTGGCAATGCGTCTCATGGCTATCGAGATGTGCATGGGGAGGCCGGGCGTGATGGCATGGATCGGTGCCAGGCCGCGCTCGGCGAACGAGCTGTCGGCGCTTGCGTTCGCGTCCGCGGTCGAAGCGCCGGAGGGCTGGTTCGTGCATGCCGCCCTGGGCGTGGTGTTGCTGGGCGTGGGCGCGATGGCCTGGTCCCTGCGCCGCCACGCGAGGGAGCAGGCGAGCGCGCGGCGCCGGCGCGAAGCGGGGAGCGACCGGTACGAAGCGATCTTCCACGCCATGCCTTTCCCGGCGTTCTGCAAGGATGCAAGCGGCGGCTATCTCGCGGTCAATCGTGCCTACGAAGATGCCTTCGGTATCGAGGCGCAGCGCCTGATCGGGCGCGACCTGGCGCAGACGAGACATCTGGACCTCGACTGCGAGCGCATGCACGCCGCGCACCTGCAGGTGATCCGCAGCGCGACGTCGGCGAGCGACGACCTGATCCTGTCCGACGCGCGGCATGGCGCGCGTGCGTTCCGGCTATGGCTGATCGCGATGGGGCCGCGCCTCGACGGCGTGGCCTTGCTGGGCATCGTGGTGGCCGCGGATCGTCCGCCCCGTCCGGCGGAAACGGCATGCGTGCCGTCCCGCACGGTCCTGGACCATGCGCTGCTTTCCGCGGTCAGCCACGATGTCCGCACACCGCTGACCGGCATCATGGGTGCGCTCGAACTGCTCGGGTATGCCGAACTCACCACGCGGCAGCGCGCCCTGGTGAGCGGCGCGGAAAACGCCTCGCGCGCCTTGCAGGACATCCTCGACGACTTGCTGGCGCTGGCCAGGCTGGAAACGGAGGGCACTGTGAGGCCTGACCAGCCGATCGACCTGCGCGGGCTGCTTGCCGGCCTGCTGGCGAAGCATGGGACGGGCGGTGGCGTGCTTGACCTCGACGAGCGCCTGGCGCCCCGCTTGATGGGCGACGGCCATGCGCTGCGCAGGGCCCTGGGCAAGTTGCTGGTCCATTATTTTTCCCTCGGCCTGGGCCGCGCGCCGCGGTGGGACGTCCGCGTGCTCGCCCAGGGCGCGCAATGGCAGTCGATCGAGCTGGTGCTGGCGCCGCTTCCGGCCACGGCGGCGCAAGCCGAGGCTTCCGCACCCGCGAGCCATGGCAACCAGCTGGCGTGGATCGCGGCCTGCAAGTTGTGCGAGTCGATGGGTTTCTCGTTGAAGGAGCAGGGGAGCGGAGGGACCGGGCCGCGCTTCGTCATGCACGGCTCCCTGCCGCTGGCGGCGGACGAGACACGCCACGAAACCGGCGGCGGTGCGCAATCCCTGGAGGTGGCAGAGCTGGCCCGGCTGGCGCAGGAAGATGCCGGCCACGTCGCGCGGCGGCTCGCCGACGTATTCGGCGACGACGCTGGCGCCATCGCCGATTACCTGCACCTGGTCCGCAACGAGGAGCAACGCCTGCAGGCCAACCTCGACGCCGGCGATACGAGTCGCCTGCGCGAGGCGGCGCATTACCTCTCCGGCATGGGTTCGTTCTTCGGTGCGCAACGGCTGGCCAGCATGGCGACGGCGCTCGAACTCGGCCGGGGCCGGGACGAAGTGATCGAGCGCGCCGAAGCATTGCGTACTTATCTGACCTGTTTCATCGAATCCCTGCACGGGAATACGTGCGAAGCCACCGCAATTACGAACAATACGATGGTTATTTCGGATGTGTCGCATGGAAAAGTATCCAGTGCGGCACTAGAACTTTGAACGCCTCACACGGAAGGCCCATCACCGCCTTCTTCCGATACCACGCAACGGCGGAACCGGCATGGGGGTCGGTCTATCCGCCACCCGGGCGCATCCAAGCCAAGGAGATTCAGTGAACATCACCAACGACGCGAATATCCGGATCATTCTGGCGGACGATCATCCGATCATTCGCAGGGGAGTCATGGCAGTACTGGGCGGGAGCGACATCCGGGTCGTCGGCGAGGCCTCCTGCCCGGTGGAGTTGTTGTCCCTGCTCAGCCGGGTCGAATGCGACGCGGTGGTCACCGACTACATCATGCCCAGCGACAGCTCGCCCGACGGCATCCGCCTGATCGAGCGGCTGCGCACGCTCAGGCCCGAGCTGCCGATCGTGGTGCTGACCATGCTGCGCAACGTCGGCCTGCTGCAGGCGCTGCTTGCCGCGGGCGTCAAGGCGATCGTGGACAAGTCCACCGCGATGGCCGAAATCCATACCGCGGTCCGCCTGGCGGCAACCGGCCATGTCTTCGTCAGCGCCACCTTCGAAGGCCGGCTGGCGCGCTTCGGCGCCCATTCGGTCAACCGCCTGACCGAGCGCGAGGGCGAAATCATCCGCCTGCTCGTCGCCGGCATGAGCGTGACCGAGATCGCGCGCAAGCTGGATCGCAGCGTGAAGACGGTGAGCAAGCAGAAGACCGACGCGATGAAGAAGCTGGGCCTGCGCTCCGACATGGAGATCTATGCCTATGCGACCGAGGTGGGCTACTGACGGCTTTCCCGCCCTCGTCTTGTCTTCCGTGGCCGCCGGCCATGGCGAATCACTACAGGTATGCCGCGACATGTTTACTGCCGTCGTCGTCGACGATCACCCGATGGTCAACGGGGCGCTCCGCGCCATGCTGGAACGGAGCGGGGAGTTCAAGGTGCTGGCCGAATGCGGCAACGGCCAGTCGGCGCTCTCGGTCGCCACGGAACTGCAGCCGGACCTGCTCGTCATCGACCTGGACATCCCGCAGCTGGACGGCATCGAGGTGATCTGCCGCCTGCGCGAAAGCGGCCGGCCGCTGGCCATCCTGATGATCTCCGCCGGCGAGGAAACGGTCAGCGGCGTGCGCGCGTTCCGCGCCGGCGCGGATGGCTTCGTGCACAAGAGCGCGCCGATGGAGGACGTGGTCGCGGCGGCGCAGCTGATCGTGCGTGGCAAGATCTATTTCAGCCGCGGCATCATGGACGCCGCGGCCAGCCTGGGCTGCAAGGGCGCGCAAAGTCCGCTGCGCGAGCTGGGGCGGCGCGAGTTCGAAGTGTTCCGCTGCCTGGCCCTGGGGATGTCCAATATCGACATCGCGCGGCACATGGCGATCAGCAACAAGACCGTCAGCGCGCACAAGCGCAACCTGATGGACAAGCTGGGCCTGGCGAACATCCGCGACGTGATCGAGCTGGCGCGCCAGCATCGCATCGTCGAGTGAGCTCAGCCGCGCCGCTGCGCGCCTCGCAGCAGGGCGAACGCGCCGGCGCAGGCCAGGATCACCAGGGCGCAGGCCGTCGGCGGCCACCAGCAGCGGGCTTCGCGCAGCAGGCCCACGCTGGCGAGGAAGCACGCCGCCAGCGCCAGCAGCGCGACCGGCCACGGCGAACGGAAGCCGGGCAGCCCGTACAGCAGGAACGGCAATGCCAGCAGCAGCGCGCCGACCAGCAGCTGCCCGCTGAAATTCAGCGGCGCCAGCGTGGTGCCGGTGCGCATCGATTCGAGCAGATTGGCCTGGTACTCGACGCCGGGCATGCGCTCGCTGCCGCCGGACGCCGAGGTGTCGAGCAGGTCGCCAAGGCCCGCGGCGGTGGCGCCGATCAGCACCCAGCGATCCTTGAGCAGGGATGCCGGTACGCGTCCTTCCAGCACATCGACATACGACACCTGGTCGAAGCTGCCCGCGGGACCGGCGAAATGCAGCATGACGTAGTCGTCGCGCAGCCATTGATAAGGCGAGGCGCCTTCCAGCGTCGAGCGGTGCAGGCTGGGCGGATCGTGCGGCTTCGCGCCGGCCTGCCCGAAGTCGCGCACCGCCAGCGCGAGCGCCGGCCAGTAGGGGCTGCCCAGTCCGGCCTTGAGATAGGAGCCGCGCACCACGCCGTCTTCGTCCTTCGCCGCGTCGACGTGGCCGAAGGCCGCGGCCGCGCCGGCCAGCTGCGGCGTCGGCAGCATTTCTTCCAGCGTGCCGCCGAGGTCGGGCGCCTCGGGAAACACCGGCATCACCACGTGGCCATTGCGCTGCATCGCCGCCGCCAGCGCGGCGTCGTTATCCGGATGGCGCAGGTCCGGCTCGGCCATGGTGATATCCATGCCGACCGCGCGCACGCCGGCGGCGCTGAGGCGGTCCAGCAGCCTGGCGTGCGTGGCGCGCGGCCACGGCCAGTTGCCCAGCGCGGACAGGCTCTTCGGATCGATCGCGACGATCGCCACCGCGTTGCCGGGCTGGTAGCTCCAGTGGCGCATGTGCAGATCGTAGAAGGCGTTGTCCAGGCGCATGCCCAGGCCGCTGGCCAGTACCAGGGTGAGCGCCGCCACGCTGATCATCCAGCCCAGCGCGCGCGCCAGCAGCGCCATCGGATGGAAGCGCGTCATGCGCGGCGGCGCCGTCGACGGAAAGGCACGACGGCGCCGCCGCTCATCGCGTCACAGCGCCAGCCACAGCAGCGCGGCGCCACCGCCGGCGATGGCCCAGCGGCAGGATACGCAGGAGATGCGCGTCTTCTGCGCGGGACTCCATGGGCCGGCGTAGCCGTCGACGTCGATGGTCTGCACGCGCACGTACCATTTGCCGGACTTCAGCTTCTTCAGGTCCAGCTCGGGCTGGTCGACGGTAGCGTCCACTTCCGGCTTGGCGAACTGCGGATCGCGCGCCAGCTGCACGTGATAGCGCTGGCCGGGCGTGCCGCCGGGCCAGCTCAGCACCAGGTCGCCGTGGGAGCGCTTCGGCTCGCCCGGCACCGGCACCGGCGGTTCTTCCACCAGGTCGAACGGCAGGGCGTGCGTGTACGGGCCGACCTTGCCGCTGTTGTCGCGGCTGGCCACGCGCCAGTAATAGCGGCCCAGCGGCAGCGCCTGCGGCGCGCGCGTGCCGTCGCCGCGCGCGGCGGGCTGTTCGGCCAGCACCTGCGCGAAGTCCGGATCGGACGCCAGCTGCCACTGGTACGACACCGCCTGCACGCTTTCGGTCCAGCGGAATTCCGGGCGCTTGTCGCGCACCTTGCCGTTCGGCTGCGGCGACACGATCAGCGGCGGCTGCGGCGTGCCGTCGATGCTGACCGTGGGGCAGACGCCGTCGAGTCCTTCCAGGCCGCCGGCACCGATGCCGCGCACGCGCACGGCGTAGGTGCCGTCCGGCAGGTCGGGCAGGGTGGCGGTGCTGGTGCTGACCACGCGGTCCAGCAGCAGCGCCTCGAACTTGTCGTTCGGCGCCAGCTGCAGGCGGTAATGCTCGGCGCCGGCCTGCGCCGGCCAGTGCAGTTCGAACGGGAACTGGTTCACCGGGCCGGTCGGGCAGGCCACGGCCGGCGCCGGCAGCAGATCCTGCGGCTGGCCCGGCGCGGCGCCTTCTGAGGTGGCCACGCCGCGGCCGGACTGCACCAGCACATGCCGCTGCCCGCCGCCCACGTCGACCTTGCCGCCGGTGACTTCGGTACGCGCGCCGCCGGCCGCGGGATCGGCGACCACGCGGAAATGCGTACCGCGCACGCTGGAGATGGTGCCCGGCGTGGACACGCTGAAGCGCGCCGCGCTGCCGGTGAGCGGATGCACGTCGCTGTTGACGCGCCCGCGCTGCAGGCGCAGCCGCGTATCGACCATGCCGGTGTCGCCGTAGGCGCTCAGGCGATCCAGCGCCAGCTCGCTGTTGGCCTGCACCAGCACGCGCGAGCCGTCGGCGAATTCCAGCGTGAGGCTGGTGTCGTTGCCGGTGCTCAGGCTGGCGCCGTAGCCGAAGCTCATGCCGGCCTTCACCGGCACCGGTGTCGCGTTGTCCGGCAGCCTGGCGGTGGCCTCGCCGATCACCGCCACCACCTTGGCCTTGGCCGGTTCCAGGCGCAGCCAGGCGATCGGGATGTGGATGGTCATGCCCGGCGGCAGGTGCAGCGGATCGGCGACGTGGTTGTAGTCCTGCAGCTTCTGCCAGGACACGTCCGGCTTCAGGTAGCGGGCGGCCAGGTCCCAGATGTTGTCCTTGGGCCTGACCCGGTAGCTCCAGTCGGACGACGGCGCGGCGTGCGCGGCCGCGGCGAAGCCCAGCATGAGAGCGAGAACGATGCTTGCAATGAATGGGGCGGTATACGACCGGCGCTCGAGCCTGGGCCGCCCCCAAACCCTGTATGTCATGGGAAAACCTCTTTCCTGTTGCGCCCCCTGACGCTCACCGCGCGGTCCCTCCGGGGCGATGGATGGTCCAGTCATCCATCGGCCCGTGCGGAATTCAGACGAGGCATTGTCGCGGAGGCCCAGGAAAATAGCTAACCAACCCCTTGATTGGCCGGGAGGCGGTTCAGTTTGGCCAGCAGCCGCTCCACCTCGGCGGCGTAGCCGGGCAGGCGTGCCAGCGTGTCCGGTGCGGCGGGGCCGTGCAGCGCCTCGAGCAGCTGTCGCCCCTGGCCGAGCAGCGGGCCGTCGTCGAACAGCTGCAGCGCGCCGAGCAGCCGGTGCAGGCCGAGCGCGGCGGCGGCGGGGTCGCCGTGCTCGACGCTGCGGCGCAGTTCGCGCAAGTCGTCCCGGCTGGCGCTGGTGAAGGCGCGCAGCATGTCCGCATGCAGCGCGGGGCTGTCGCCGGCCGCGGGGACACCGGCCGGCGGCGCGGCGCGGCCGGGCCAGGCGTCGGCCGGATTCGTCGCCGCCGCGGCGATGCCGCCTTCCGGCAGCCAGCGTCCCAGCACCTGGCTCAGCGGCAGCAGCTGCAGCGGCTTGGCCAGCACATCGTCCATGCCGGCTTCGCGCACGCGCACCGCTTCGCCGGCCAGGGCGTTGGCGGTCATGGCGATGATCGGCAGGCGCCGCGCGGCGTGGCTTTCCGCCTCGTGCCGGCGCCAGGCGGTCGCCAGCTCGTAGCCGCTCAGGCCCGGCATGTTGCAGTCGGTGAGCAGCAGGGCGTAGTCGTGGCCCGACAGCGCGTCGAAGGCGTCGGCGCCGTTGTCCACCACATCGCAGTCCAGGCCCAGCACGGCGAGCTGGCGCTGGATCAGCTGCTGGCTGACCGGGTGATCCTCGGCGACCAGGATGTAGCCGCGGTGCGCGGGCAGGGCCGGCAAGGGCGCGGGCGTCGCCGCCGGGTCGTCCTGCGCCGTGGCGGCCGCTTCCCGATAAGCCTCGTCGCGCAGCTCCAGCGCGCCCAGGCAGGCGCGCAGCAGCGCCTGCCAGCGCAGGGGATTGGCGCTGAGGAACCAGCGTTCGCCGCGCTGCGCCAGGCCGCCCGAGGCAATCGCCTCGTCCGTCACTGCCACCACGTGCGAGCTGATCTGCGTCTCGCTGAGGCGATCCTCCGGCGCGACGAACAGCAGGCTGGCGGCCATGCCGGCGCGCAGCGGTTGTTCCGGCGGCGTCAGTTCCACCGTCAGGCCCAGCGACTTGAGCTGCTCGCCCAGCGCCGCCGCGGTGTCGGGCGCGGCCAGACGCACCACCGCATGCCGTCCGCGCAGCGCGGGCGGCGCCGTCGCCTCGCGCCGCTCCACCGGCAGGCGCAGATCGAATGTCACCGTGGTGCCGGCGCCCGGCTCGCTGTGCAGCTCCACCGAGCCGTCCATCAGCGTGGCCAGATGCCGGCAGATCGCCAGGCCCAGGCCGGTGCCGCCGTAGCGGCGGCTGGTCGAGGCTTCGGCCTGGGTGAAGGGATTGAACAACTGCGCCTGCTTGTCCTTGGCGATGCCGATGCCGGTGTCGCTTACGCTCAGGCGCAGCTGCTGCCGCGCGCCGTCGTCGCCTAGCACCATCAGGCGCACCGAAATGCTGCCGCGCTCGGTGAACTTGATCGCGTTGCTCAGCAGATTCAGCAGGATCTGCCGCAGCCGTACGCTGTCGCCGCGCAGCGCACCGGCGACGGTGGCGTCCACCGCCAGGCGGATCGCCAGGCCCTTGGCCTGCGCGCGCGGCGCCATCACGCTCACCACGTTGTCGGCCAGCACGCGCGGGTCGAAGGCGCTGTCGTCCAGGCGCAGGTCGCCGGCTTCGAGCTTGGAGAAATCCAGGATGTCGTTGAGTACCTGCAGCAGCACGCCGGCCGAATCCTCCACCGCGTGCAGCAGTTCGCGCTGCTCGGCATTGATCGGCGTGCGGCCGAGCAGTTCGAGCATGCCGATCACGCCGTTCATCGGCGTGCGGATCTCGTGGCTCATGGTGGCGAGGAAATCGGCCTTGGCCTTGGAGGCGCGCTCGGCCACGTCGCGGGCGATGCGCAGTGCTTCATTGCGCGCGTTGAGTTCGGTGGTGTCGATGAAATAGCCGGCCACGCCGAGCCGGCCTTCCGGCCATGCGCGCGGCGCGAGCATGGCGTGGATCCAGCGCAGGCCACCGGCGCCGAAGGCGCGGAAGTCGAGCGAGCGCGGGGCCGGGTCGTCGCCGATCGGCGAGATCAGCGCAAGGAAGGCGTCCGCGTCGTCCGGGTGGATGCGCTCCCGCAGCGGGCGCTCCTGCAATACGTCGCCGTCGCGCAGCAGCTCGCCCGTGTCCACGCCGAACAGGGCCTGCACGTCGCCCGCGGAAAACGTCACGTGGCGCGTGCCATCGGCATCGCGCCGCAGCGCGAACACCACCACCGGGATGTGCTGGACCACCTCGCTCAAGCCCTGGTCGGCGCGGCGCGCGGCACGCTCGGCGGCGAGTTCGTGTTCGGTATCGCGCAAGCGCCCGGCCTGGCCATGCAGCCGCCAGGCCAGCGCCATCGCCGCCACCGCGACCAGGATCAGCAGGCCGGCCAGCATGAGGGTGGCGCCGGTGACCGGCACGGCCTGGTTGTCGACGGCGCTGTCGACCCATGCAAGGGCGAACGCGGCGGCGGCCGGCCTTGGGAACGCGAGCCTGGAAGAAAAACGGCGAAGCGTGGTGGGCATGGCGTTCCTGGGCGACGCGGTTCCGAGCGGGGACACGGCAGGCGCGCCGGCGGCCGGCGACCTGCATGGATGGCGATGCTCCCCGTGGCGCAGGCGGCCGGTGTCCATGTCGCGCTGCGCGTTCATGCTACTGTTGCCGCCGTTCCGGTACAAACCGGACGGACCGGTGGGAGGAACCCTCCGGGGCAGTGGGCAAGGGGGTTTCCCAGGCAAGGGCAGGGCACGTTGCGGGTCATCATTTCCGACGATCATCCCGTCGTCCTGATGGGGTTGAAGGCAGCCCTGCAGGGCTATGGCGACCGTTTCCGCATCGTCGGCGAAGCCCGTAGCGGCAAGGAGCTGTTCGCGCTGCTGGAACGCGAGCCCTGCGACCTGCTCATCACCGATTTCGCCATGCCCGGCGACAACCCCGACGAAGACGGCCTGGCCATGCTCGCCCGCGTGCGCGAAGGCTGGCCGCAGCTGCCCATCCTCGTACTCACCATGCTGAGCAACCCCGCCCTGGTGCAGGGCATGCTCGCCACCGGCGTGCGCGGCGTGGTGGACAAGATGGCGATGACGCGCGAGCTGATGCTCGCCATCGACATGCTCAAGGCCGGCCGCGTCTATCTCAGCGAGCGCACCCGTCGGCAGATCGAGGGCGGCGACGAAACCAGTGCGCTGTCCCCGCGCGAGGCCGAAGTGGTGCGTTTTCTCGCGCAGGGCGTCACCGTCTCGGAAATCGCCCGCCGCACCGGGCGCAGCGTCAAGACGATCAGCCAGCAGAAGCGCGACGCCATGCGCAAGCTCGGCCTGGACGGCGACAAGCAGTTGTTCGATTACGCCCGTTCGAACGGGCTGGTGTAGCCGTTTCCCCTTCCTGATTTCGACCGGCCCGGCGAGTGGCCGGCGCATCGTTGCGCGCCCGTTCGGCTAGCACACGATTTTTTATTTCTATGAGACTTGATGCGCACTTTGATCTGGCTAGGACTTTTCTGATTCAAAGCGTGCGCCCCATCACCAAAATGGACCCGGTCAAGTGCCACGGGGTACGCCGGTCTTTTCCCGGGCCATCCGCCTCCCCGTGCCGCACCCGGTTTCCCGCATGCCAAGGATGCGTGTGTGTCGGCGAGTCAACGCTGGCGGTACCCAGGCTCTAGCCCCCTGGCGCCTGGGTGCCGGGATTCCCATGCCCCCAGGGGCGCGCCAGGCAGTTCGAGAAATGCTGATGAACAGGAATCGCAACGACGTATGGACGCTGCCCGCGAGCGGGTTGGCATGAGCGCCGCCATGGCCTGGCCGATCCGGCGCCGTTCCTTGCTCGATGTGCTCCGCCTGGTCGCCGATTCGCGCACTCGCCCTTACCACAGCCCGCGCGACATGGCCCTGTGGCGCGAACTGGCCGAGCTGGTCGCGCAGACCCGCCAGGACGAGGCGATCTCGCTGGCGCGCATCCGCCTGCCGCTGCTGCGACGCATCCTGGCGGCGGAATGGGGCGCCCCGGCCCTGCACGACGAAGTGGCGCTGGCGATGCTGCGCACGGAGGAACGCCTGATGGCGGTGGACCCCGAGATGGGCGAGATCCTGCGGCGCGCGGTGGCGACGCTCAAGCGGCTTTATTGAGCCGACGCAGGCGACGTGGGTTGGGGCGCAGCGAACCCCAGCGGGAACCGCGCATTGCCGCCATGTTGGCCTAGCGGCGGTCCACCGCGATGGTATGGCCGCAGCTGACCAGCTCGATGCGCGCGTCGTCGTCGCTGCGTTCGCGCGCGAGCAGGCGTGCCAGCCGGATCGCCGGGCCCAGGCGCAGGCCGCCCGAGACCGCCAGGTCGCCGGTCCACAGGGTCCACAGGCCGTTCGGGTCTTCCTGGATGCGGTAAACGATGGTCTGCATGATTTGCCCCCCGGCTGGCGCGCGCGATGGCGTTCCGCCGCCGCGCGCGCCGCCTTGCTGGTGATCGGAGAGCGTGCTCAGGCGCGCCGGAACAGGCGCACCACGAACAGCAGCACGATCGCGCCGAGCGTGGCGGTGACGATCGAGGCGATCAGTCCGCCGCCCAGGCTGATGCCGAGCAGGCCCGACAGCCAGCCGCCGATGAAGGCGCCCACGATGCCCACCACGATGTCGACCAGCAGCCCGAAGCCGCCCCCCTTCATCACCAGACCGGCCAGCCAGCCGGCCACTGCACCGATGACCAGCCACGCCAGAATGCCGTGTGCCATGTCCTGCCCTCCGTGTTGTCGAAGGGCGGCAGTCTAGGTAGCGGTGGCGGGCGGCTCTTTCAGATAAGTCCTAGCCGCGCACCCCGGCGTGGCTTCGTGCGGCGGCCGTTCAGGCGCGGGCGGCAGGCAGGGGAGGCAAAAGAAAAAGGGCGCCCCTTGCGGAGGCGCCCTCGCTCGGGCCGTTGCCCGGCAGCGGGATCAGAGCTGCACGACGTCGAAATGCACGTCCGGATCGACCTCGGCGGCGTAGTCCACGTCCTTGCGGCCGAAGCCGAACAGCTTCTGGAACTCGGCCTTGAAGCCTTCGTAGTCGGTGACCTGCTTGAGGTTGGCGGTGGTCACCGTCGGCCACAGCGCCTTGCAGGCCTGCTGCACGTCGTCGCGCAGCTCCCAGTCGTCCAGGCGCAGGCGGCCTTCGGCGTCCAGCGGCGCGGGCTGGCCGTCGGCGCGGTACATGAATTCGCGCAGCAGGCGGTTGGCCTGCTCGATGCAGCCTTCGTGGATGCCCTTCTCCTTCATGATGCGGAAGGCCAGGGACACATACAGCGGGATCACCGGGATGGCCGCGCTGGCCTGGGTCACCACCGACTTCATCACGCCGACGCGGGCGTCCAGGCCGGGGTGGCGCTGGCGCAGGTCGGCGGCGGTGTTGTCCAGGTGCTGCTTGGCCTTGCCCAGGGTGCCGTGCCAGTAGATCGGCCAGGTGATCTCGGTGCCGACATAGCTGTAGGCGATCGTCCTGGCGTCCGGTGCGAGCACGCCGGCCTGGCTGAGGGCGTCGATCCACAGCGCCCAGTCCTCGCCGCCCATCACGGTGACGGTGTCCTTGATCTCCTGCTCGGTGGCCGGCTCCACCGAGGCCTGGATGACCTCGTCCTTGTCGGTGTTGACCGAGGTGGCGGTAAAGGTTTCGCCGACGGTCTTGAGGGCCGAGCGCACCACCTCGCCGGTGTCCGGCAGCTTGCGCACGGGGGAGGCCAGCGAATAGATCACCAGGTCGATCGGGCCGCCCATCTCGTTCTTTATGATTTCGATGGCCCGCGCGCGGGTCTCATTGGCGAAGGCGTCGCCATTCATCGACTTGCTGTACAGGCCGGCCTGCTTGGCCGCCTCGTCGAACGCCCAGCTGTTGTACCAGCCGGCGGTGCCGGGCTTGGCCTCGCTGGAGGGCTTCTCGAAGAACACGCCCAGGGTCGCCGCGCCGAAGCCGAACGCTGCGGCAATGCGCGAAGCCAGCCCGTAGCCGGTGGAGGCGCCGATCACCAGCACCCGCTTGGGGCCGGGGCGGACCGCGCCGCCCGCCTGGGTGATGCCGATCTGCTCGAGCACGTTCTGGCGGCAGCCGGTGGGGTGGGCGGTAACGCAGATGAAGCCGCGGATCTTGGGGTTGATGATCACGAGTCTCGGGTCCGTCTTGGGGCGTGAAAGCGGGGCATTTTAGCCAAGTAACGCCGCTTTACCCGTACTCGCACGTAGGTTCGGCGGGGGCGGGGGGGATGCCGGCGCCAGCTTCCGCTCGCTCTGCCTGCCGGCAACCCGTTAGAATCTCCAGGTTTAGCCCCCAGCTTTATCTCCTTCTTCCAATCCAACCAACCCGGACGGCCGTATGCCACGCCAGAAACCGCTTTCGCTCTACCGCAACATCGGGATCATCGCCCACATCGACGCGGGCAAGACCACCACCACCGAGCGCGTCCTGTACTACACCGGCAAGAAGCACCAGATCGTCGACGTGCACGACACCAAGGACGGCAAGGGCTCCACCACCACGGACTACCTGGAGCAAGAGCGCAAGCGCGGCATCACCATCCAGTCGGCCGCCGTGTCGACCGAGTGGAAGGGCCACCAGATCAACGTGATCGACACCCCCGGGCACGTGGACTTCACCATCGAGGTGAACCGTAGCCTGCGCGTGCTGGACGGCGCCGTGGTGGTGTTCGACGGCGTGGCCGGCGTCGAGCCGCAGACCGAGACCAACTGGCGCCTGGCCGACCAGTACAACGTGCCGCGCATGTGCTACATCAACAAGATGGACCGCATCGGCGCGAACTTTAAGCACGCCGTCGAGGGCATCAAGAACCGCCTGGGCGCCAATGCGCTGCTGTGCCAGGTCCCGCTGGGCAGCCACGACGAATTCATCGGCATGGCCGACCTCGTCGCCGGCGTCGCCTACGTGTGGCAGGGCGACGACAAGGACAGCACCTGGGAGAGCATCCCGCTGGACCAGGTCGCCAGCCATCCGAAGTGCCAGTTCACCGCCGCGGGCGACCGCGAGTGGGTGGCCAACCTGGTCAAGCTGCATGAGGAGACCATCGAGCGCGCGCTGGAGATGGACGACGAGGCCTTCGACAAGCTGCTGCATGCGGGCGACGTGGAAACCTTCGTCAAGAGCAGCGACTTCAGCATGGACCTGCTGAAGAAGGCGATCCGCAAGGGCTGCGTCAGCGGCAAGCTGGTGCCGGTGTTCTGCGGCTCCTCCTACCGCAACAAGGGCGTGCAGCAGCTGCTGGACGCGGTGGTCGACTACATGCCGTACCCCGGCGAGAACGGCGGCATCGCGCTGGTCGACGAAGACGGCCACGTGGTCGGCGAGCAGGGCGTGGTGGACGAGGCTCCGGCCCGCCTGCTGGCGTTCAAGGTGATCAACGACCAGTTCGGCAGCCTGACCTTCTGCCGCATCTACTCCGGCGTGATCAAGAAGGGCGACACCCTGCAGAACGTCACCCGCGGCAAGAAGGAGCGCATCGGCCGCATCGTCGAAGTGCAGGCCAATGCCACCAAGGACATCGAGGAAGTGCGCGCCGGCGACATCTGCGCCTTCGTCTCGCTGAAGGAAACCGAGACCGGCGACTCGCTCACCGATCCGGCGCATCCGGTGCTGCTGGAGCGCATGCGCTTCCCCGATCCGGTGATCAGCGTGGCGGTGGAGCCGAAGAACCGCAACGACATCGACAAGCTGTCCACCGCGCTCTACAAGATGGTGAAGGCCGATCCGTCGCTGAAGCTCGAAGTGGACAAGGAAACCGGCGAGACCGTGCTCAAGGGCATGGGCGAGCTGCACCTGGAAATCACCATCGACCGCATGCGCACGGAGCTGGGCGTCGACGCCAGCATGGGCAAGCCGCGCGTGAGCTTCCGCGAAGCGTTCGGCAAGACGGTGGAACACACCTACACGCACAAGAAGCAGTCCGGCGGTTCGGGCCAGTTCGCCGAAGTGAAGGTCATCTTCGAGCGTGGCGAGCCGGGCAGCGGCGTGGTGTTCTCCGACGAGATCGTCGGCGGCCGCGTGCCGCGCGAGTACATCCCGGCGGTGGAACATGCCATCACGGTGGAGTCGCGCGAAGGCCAGGTGGCCGGCTATGAAGTGCTCGACTTCAAGGCACGCCTGGTGGACGGCAAGTACCACGACGTGGACTCCTCCGCGCTGGCCTTCGAAATCGCCGGCAAGGCGTGCTTCCGCGAAGCGCACAAGCTGTCGAATCCGAAGCTGCTGGAGCCGGTGATGAAGCTCGAAGTGGTCACCGAAGCCGACTACCTCGGCGACGTGATCGGCGACATCAACCGCCGCCGCGGTTCGGTCAGCGACCAGGGCCAGCGCGGCACCAACGCCTTCGTGCAGGGCTTCGTGCCGCTGGCGGAGATGTTCGGCTACATCAACTTCCTGCGCTCGGCCACCAGCGGCCGCGGCACCTTCACCATGGAGTTCGACCACTATGAGGAAGTGCCGGCCAGCATGGTCGCGAAGCTGATGGAGAAGGAAGGCGCCAAGTAAGTCGGCCCTGCCTGATCGACGAAAGCCGCCGGGTTCGCCCGGCGGCTTTTTTTGTGGCGCCCATTTTTGTGCCGCCCATAAAAATGGCCCCCTTGCGGGGGCCAGGCCATCCGTTGGGAAATAGCCTGTCGGGAGGGTTGAAAGGGGGGTCAAGACCGTCCCGACGGGTGACTAGATACCGGGCGCAACGTGAAGGCGCCGTCAGTGCGAACGAGGTCCGCCGCAGTACTTTTGAAAGCGTGACGCAGCGCCCGGATTCCCGCTCTCTCGCCGGGCTTCACGCCCTGCCCATGGACCCTGCGCGGCAGAAAGTCGAGCATCGTTCTGCCCGGATGTAGAACCTCGCGGTTGCGTTCGAGGCACTCCCAAGGCCCCCGCACGGGGGCCTTCTTTTTTGCCGAACGCGGGCTCCGGAAAATACGAGGTAACTTCCGCGCCACCGCATGCGAAAACCGCACGGGCTCATCGAAGCGCGAGGCGGAACATCATGGGATCGAACTGGAGCGGATCGTTGCATCGCATGATGCGGCGCGCCGGTGGATGGTGGCGTTATGGCGTGATCGCGGGCGTGCCGCTGGCGGTCGCGGCGGCATGGGCCTATACCGCCGGCTGGCTTGCGCCCGGGCGGCTCACCGCCCCGCGGATCATCGACCAGATCCAGGTGAACAGCGGCAGCGTTTATCCGGGCTACCGGCGTGCCCATGCGAAAGGCGTGTGCGTGATCGGCCATTTCGTCGGCAGCGGAGCGTTGCAGCCGTACTCCACGGCGCAAGTCTTCATGCAGGGCGACATCCCGGTGGTCGGACGCTTCGCCATCGCCGGCGGCAATCCGTATGCGCCCGACGGCAGCGTACCGGTGCGCAGCATGGCGCTGCGTCTCACCCAGCCGAACGGACAGCAATGGCGCACGGGCATGAACAGCATGCCGGTGAATGCGGTCGCCACGCCGCAGGCGTTCTTCGAACAGTTGCAGGCGCAGCAACCCGATCTCGCCACCGGCAAGCCGGACCCGGCCAGACTCGCGGCATTCTTCGCCGCGCATCCGGAGACCGCGCCGTTCCGTGCATGGGCGAAGACGGCCAGGCCTTCGGCCAGCTTCGCGACCAACAACTATTGGAGCTTGAACGCGTTCGAGCTCGTCGACGCCCAGGGCGCGAAGCATGCGGTCCGCTGGCGGATGGTGCCGGAGAGCGCGGCAGAGGATGCGAAGGGGCAGGGCGATAACTATCTGGCCGCCGATCTGGTCCAGCGCCTGGCGGCCGGCCCGTTGCGCTGGCACCTGCGCGTGACGTTCGCCGAGCCCGGCGATCCGACGGCCGACGCCACCAAGGCCTGGCCCGCCGACCGCCGCGAGATCGACGCCGGCACGCTGGAGCTGACCGGCACCACGCCGCAGGACAGCGGCGCCTGCCGCGATATCAACTACGACCCGCTGGTATTGCCGGATGGCATCCAGGCTTCGGACGATCCTTTGCTGCCGGCGCGCTCGGCAGCTTATGCCGCGTCCTATCTGCGCCGCACCAGCGAAGAAGCGCATCTGCCCGGCACCGCGGCCGGCAAGAAGGAGACCCGCTGATGGCGCGCCCGATCGATATGTTCGTATGGCCCGCGCGGCTGCTGCATTGGCTGATGGCGGCGATGATCCTGGCGATGCTGTTCATCGGCGTGGGCATGGTGGCGTCGGTATCGGAGCGGCACGATTGGCTGGTGCGAGTGCACAAGCCGCTGGGCATCGCGATCCTGCTGTTGGCGGTGCTGCGGCTGGCGGTGCGCCTGCGCCATCCGCCGCCGCCGTTGCCGGCGGATCTGCCGCTGCTGCAGCGATGGGCCGCGTTTGCCTCGCACTGGTTGCTGTATGCCTTGATGCTGGCGTTGCCCTTGGTCGGATGGGCGATGCTGTCGGCGGGCGGTTATCCGGTGATGCTCAGTCATTCGCTGCGGCTTCCGGCGATCCTGCCGGCGAATGGCGTGGCGTTCGCCGTGCTGCGGCATCTGCATGCGTGGCTGGCGGTGCTGCTGTTCGTCACTTTTCTTGCACACCTTGGCGCGGCGCTTTACCACGGGCTGGTGCGCAGGGACGGAGTGCTGGGAAGCATGGTGGGATGGCGGCCGCGCCGTTGAACGCAGCGCTTTCGAGGCGCCGTGCCGGCGCCATCGAAGAGCGTAAACGTTCCCATGCTTTTCATCCGGGATAGGCGCTCGAACGCGGCATGAATGCAGACGTTCCCTGCACGTTCGAGCATCCGCCGGTTAGCGTGCTGCTCACCCGGCCATCACGATGGCTTGGTCACGATACGTTGACACCACAGGGAGAACCACCACGATGAAGCTGCGCTATCTCGCATGGGGCCTGCTTGCCGCGGGCGTGTCGTTGAGTTGCAGTTCGGTCGTGTGGGCGGCGGGACCGGTGCAAGACATGGGCAGTGCGGCGCCGGCAACGGTGGACCGCTCGATCAGCCCGCGCTGGCAGGTCTACACCTTCATCAAGGACGGCATCGAGTACGTGCAGGTCAACGACACGGCAGGGCGCGTACGCGCGGGCCTCGCGGCGACTGCGGGCGTGCACCTGGTGCTGCCGATGGGTGTCGACGCCGACTACGTTTCCACCCCAGAACTGCCGCTGGCCGTAGGCGCGATCCGCGGCTCCGAAGTGGTCTACAAGGATCCGCTCGTCACCTTGAGCGTGGGCCTGAGCGATGCCGGCCAGTACGTGTGGACGGTGAGCGACACGATGGGCCCGGCGAGCGGGCGGCGCTACGCGCCGGCGGACGGCGACGCCTCCAACTGCAAGCAGGATCCCAACAGCTGCCCGATCAACCGCGCCAACCGGGTGGTGATGCCGACGGCGACCGCCACGCCGGCCGACGATCCGTCCAACTGCAAGCAGGATCCGAACAGCTGCCCGATCAACCGCATCACGCGACAGGTGCAACCGCTGTCCACCCAGGACACGACGACGGATTCCAACTGCAAGCAAGACCCGAACAGCTGCCCGATCAATCGAATCGAGGAACGGTGAGTTCCTGGCGCAGCGTCACCTGGACGCTGCGCCCTTCCACCACCACGTCGCCGTTGAACAGCTGTGCCCGCAGGCGCAGCTCGCCCAGGCCCAATCCCAGCGTGCCCAGTCCCTTGGTGAGCTTGTCCTGCGCCGGCGGCGCGATCGGCACGCCTTCGCTGCGCACGCTCAGGTGGATAGTGGTGCCGCTGTCGGTGCTGTGCGTGTCGGTGGTGAGCGCGATGCGGTCGCTGGGGCATTCCTTGAGCAGGTAGGTGACCGCTTCGCAGGCGAGCCGGTAGAGCAGGGCGACCGTATTGCGCGGCAGCCGGCTCCATTGGCCATGCACGTTGGCCTGATAGCCGATGCCCAGGCTGTCGAGCACCTGCACCAGCGGCCCTTCGCTCAGTGCGTGCGGGTGGCCGGCCCCCATGGGCGGCGACAGCGCATCGGCCAGTTCCTTCAGGCGCGAGGTGGTCATGGTCAGCGTGCGCTTGTAGCTGTCGACCTCGCCGCGGTTGGGCGAGTGATCCAGCTGGATCAGCAGGTGGCGATGCGCGCGTGCCAGCTCGCCGCTGACATAGGCCAGCTCGAACGAACTGCGCTGCAGCTTCATCTCGGCCAGGTGCTGTTCCAGGCGCGCCTTGTCCATCTGGTCGTCCACCGCCGCGAGCGCGCGCTCCAGGCGGGTGGTCTGCAGGCCCAGCACGGTGGAGATGGTCAGGAACAGCGCCATCATGGTCTGCGTCATCAAGGTGGCGATGTCGAACATCTCCGGCATCAGCGCCACGATGCCGAAGCTGGCGATCGCGCCGATCACCGCGGCGCCTTTCCAGCCCCAGGTGATGGCGAAATAGGCGGCCGGGACGAACAGCATGGCCTGGCCGACGAAGCGCAAAGCAGTGTCCTGTGTGCCGGCGAGCGCCAGCACTTCGACCGACACCGCCACCAGGGTGATCAGCGAAGCCTGCAGCAGGCTGCGGTTGGCATGCCACACGCCGCGCAGCGAATGCTGCTCATGCCACTGCTGCGCGCCGGCCAGTGCCAGCGGCACCACGGCAAGCATGCCGCTATAGGTGCCCAGGAAATAATCGGAGACCAGGTCGGTCAGCGGCTTGCGGCCGTAGCGCGCCGCTTCGGGCATCAGCGAGGCGACCATCAGGCCGTCGGCGACCAGCAGCACGCTCGCGCCGAAGATGCACACCAGCACGCTGCCCAGGCGGATGTCGGGAAACGCGACGCCGGGCAAGCGGTCCTGGCACAGGGCGACCACGGCCATCAGCAGCGCGATGGGCGGCACGATCGAAGCCAGGTAGAACGCCCAGCCGAACATGGCGACGCCGTCGTACAGGTCGTAGGCCAGCAGCAGGGTTTCGCTGACCAGCAGCGCCGGCCAGTAGCGGCGCGGTGTCAACAGCAGGACGGCCAGTTTCAGGCCGCTGGCCGGCACGAAATGGGCGAAGCCCACCTTGCGCAGCAGCATGTAGGCGGCGCCATAGATGATCGCGACCGCGAGCTGCCGCCCTAACCATCCCAGCCTGGATTCCATGTTTGCGCCGACCGCTCCGCTCCCGATTCGATGGCAAATTAGGGTCAGTGGCGTGAAATGTCCGAGAAGATTCCATAGGGAACAATCGTAAATTTAAAGCATATAGGTGATGGCAAAACAGCGTGAAAAAATGCATGGCGCGACGGCCCGATCGTCATGCGTGGCGTGACATAAACGTCGGACGCACCAACGATCGCATCACGTTTTTACTGGTCGGTTCCGGCGATGAGCGAGGTGTCGAACAGGCAAAAAAAGACCGGCGCCGACGTCACCGCGTCGCACGCCGGCCGGAAACGGCTCAGTCGCGAAGGCCGTGCGCCTTCAGCACCTCGGCGATATCCATGCGCCAGATGTTGCGCGATCCGTTCTGCGGGCCGTTCAGCCGCTTCTGCAGCGACGCGATGTCGTCGCGCGTCTTCGGAAAGCGCACCTCGTCCTGGCGGTTGCTCGATACATACAGTTCACCGAAGTGCGGACCGAGCGTCGGCGCGTTCTCCAGCGCCGGCGTATTGACATCGCCGCCCAGGTGCTCAGGTTTGCCCCAGCGTCCGTCCGCCTGGCGGAACGCGATATAGATGTCGGCGCTGCCCAGCGAATCGCCCTCGTTGCCGGCGTACAGCAGGAAGCGGCCCTGCGGATCCACGCATGGGTCCATGCGGTTGTGCTCGGCATCGCCCAGGTCCACGCGTTCCGGCGCCGAATAGCCCTGGCCGGCGGGATGGATCACGTACACCTGGTAGAACTTCCCCGAATCCGGCCGGTGCGCGGAGAAATAGATGTCGCCATTGGCGGCCACCGTCGGGTTGTAGAGCATGGCACCGTCGTTGTGCGCGCCGTCCACGTGCACCGGTTCGCCCCAGCGGCCGTTGGCCTGCCGCTCGACATACCAGAGGTTGGTGCTGGCGAAGCGTTGCCCACTCATCTCGGCCGTCACGGCTGAGTCGCCGGCGTGCGCCGGGCGGTTGGAGACGAAGTACACGCGCTTGCCGTCCGGCGCGAAGGCCGGTTCGGAGTCGTGCCACTGGCCGGAGAACGGCGCGACCTCCGGCGTCGACCACCCGTCGCCCTGGCGGCGGGAGATCAGGATGGTGTCGTCCTTCTCGGCGAAGTCCGAACGCAGGAACAGCAGCGTCTTGCCGTCCGGCGACAGCGCGGCGGTGGTCTCCTGCAGGCCGGTGGAGATCACGCCGGGGCCGAGCAGGTCGGCGGCGCGGACGGGCGCGATGCAGCCCAGCGCGAAGGCGGTCGCCCAGGCGAACGTATGCAACTTCATGTGTGCTCCGGAGGGAGGCCGGGCCAAGCCGGCCCGCATGCACGATGCGCGGATGCCTTTGCTGGCGCTGCGCCTTTGTGACGAGCGGTCGCGGCCCGGTGACGAGCGGCGCGAACGCGGCGCCGTGCATGCCGCACTGCGCTCAGGTCATGCCCAGCGCCGTGCGCGCCTGCGCGCGGAAACGGCGGCTCAGGTTCAATCGCGTGCCGTCGCGCAGTACCACCTCGGCATTGCCCTGGAACAGCGGATGGATTTCCAGGATGCGCTGCACATTGACCAGCGTGCCGCGATGGATGCGCAGGAAGCGCTGCGGATCGAGCGCCTCCAGCAGATGGCTGAGCGTTTCGCGATGCAGATAGCGCGCACCGGCCACGTGGATATGCACATAGTTGCCATCGGCGCGAATCCAGTCGATGTCGTCGGTGGCAATCACGCGGATGCTCTCGCCCACCCGCACGCTGATGCGCTGCGCATGGGCAGGTGCGGGCGGCGGCGGGGCGTTGCCGGCTGCCGGCGCGGCGGTCTGCGTGCCTGCCCAGAGCCGGCGCACGCGCGCCATGGCCTGGTCGAAGCGCGCCTGGTCGATCGGCTTGAGCACATAGTCCACCGCGTCGGCATCGAACGCGCGCAGCGCATGCTGGCCGTAGGCGGTGGCGAACACCACCATGGGCAGGGTTTCCGGCTTCAGCTTGTGCAGCAGCTTGAAACCGTCCATGCCGGGCATGCGGATATCCAGGAATACCAGCGCCGGCTCCAGCGCGGCGATCGCCTGCAGGGCCTCGTTGGCATTGCCGCATTCGCCGACGATCCGCACGTCAGGATGCGCGGCCAGCGCCTGGCGCAAGGCCAGGCGGGCAAGCACTTCGTCGTCCACCAGCAGGGTGCGGATCGGCGGCATGCTCATGCGGCGTGCTCCGCGGCGTACTCGCGATAAGGAAAGCGCAATTCCACGCGAGTGCCGCCTTCGGCCCGGCGCGCCAGCGCCACGCTGGCGGCGTCGCCGAACAGTACCTGCAGGCGCGTGCGCGTATTGCCCAGCCCCAGGCCTTCGGCCATGCCTTCGGGCAGGCCCAGGCCGTCGTCGTCCACGCGCAGGTACAGCTGCGCGCCTTCGCGGCGGCTGACGATCTGCAGGCGGCCGGCCTCGGGCTTGTCGAGCAGGCCGTGGCGCAGCGCGTTCTCCACCAGCGGCTGCAGGATCATGCTCGGCACGGCGGCGCGCACGGTGTCGGCGGCCACGTCCAGCTGCGTGCTGAGGCGGTCCTGGAAGCGCACCTGCTGGATGTCCAGATAGCAGCGCAGCAGCTCCAGCTCGCGCGACAGCGGCACTTCCAGCGCGTGGCGTTCTTCCAGGGTCAGGCGCAGCAGGTCGCTGAGCCGCGAGATCATCAGGCGCGCCTGGTGCGGATCGGCCAGCGCCAGCGCGGAGATCGCGTTGAGCGTGTTGAACAGGAAGTGCGGTTGCAGTTGCACGCGCAGGGTGCGCAGTTGCGCCTGCGCCAATTGAGTTTCCAGCTGCGCGCTGCGCAGGCGCTCGTCGCGCAGGCGGCGCCGCGATTCCAGGCCGCGCAGCACCATCAGGATCACCCAGTACAGCAGCAGGGCGAAGTGGTAGCTGTAGGCGAACTGCATGCGCACGAAGCCGCCGAAAGTGTTGACCGGCGCGCGGCCCGGCCCGCACAGGTTCCAGAAGATCGCCAGGTGCACCAGCAGCTGCGCCAGCGACAGCGTCAGGCTGGCCGGCACGTGCACCGCCGCGTAGCGCCGCCAGCCGCCGTCCGCGGCCTGCCGTCCCAGCCAGGCGATCAGCGGCACCAGCAGCATCCACAGATAGAAGTCGCTGAAATTCCACACGCCGGCACGCCACCAGTTCGGCGCCTGGCCTTCGCTGAGCTGCGAGAGGCCGCCGCTCAGCGTGTAGGACCCTGCGAGCAGAGTCCAGAGGCCCAGTGGCATGGCCATGCGGGCCCAGCGTGGCAGCGTGCGCGGTGCGGACACGGTTCTCTCAGCGGCAACCGGAAAGGGGCATCAGTGTGGAACCGCCGCCCGCTGCCCGGATAGTGCCGCCAGTCTCAGGGGTTGGCCGCGTGGCCGGCATCGGCCACCGCGCTGTGCTTGCCCAGCCATCCGTGCAGATCGAACGCGTGCACCCGCCGGTCCGGCGCGCTGTAGTACAGCATCGCGCGATCGGGCGACAGTCGCGGCTCGACGCCGGCCACACCCAGCGGCTGCGGTGCGCTCCAGCCCTCGCCGCGGGCGAAGACGATGAACAGCTCGCTGCCCGCTGCCGTGGCCGGCGCGCGCTGGGAACTGAACACCAGGTAGGACTGGTCGGGCGCCACGACGGGATCGAAATCGCCGGTCACGCCATCGCTGAAGGGCAATGGCTGCGGCGCCTGGTACTGGCCGTGCAGCAGCCGGCTGCGGAACAGGCGGAAGGCGCCCTTGCCGTCGGCATCCGCATCGGTGCGCATGAAATAGAGCGTGCCGTCGGCGGCCAGCGCGGGCGCGAACACGGAAGAGTTGGTGTTGAGCAGTGCGGGCAGGCGCTGCGGCTTGCCCCATCCGTTCTTGCCGTATGCCACCCGCCACAGATTGCCGCCGCGCCCCGGGAAGCGCTGGCCGTTGAAGAAGCCGTCCAGTGCCGCGCCGCCGTCCTGCTCGGGACGATTGGAAATGAACAACAGCGAGGAGCCGTCCGGTGCCATCGCCGGCTCGATGTCCTGCCATTGCGTGGAGAACGGCAGCGACTGCGGCGCCGACCAGTTCGAGCCGTTGCGCTCGGCGACGAACAGGCGCGCCGTCTTGTCCACGCTGCGCGTGAATACCACCGCGTTTCCGTCCGCCGTGAACGCGGGCGAGGCATCGTTGGCGCGATCCCACGGGCCGGCCACCGGCGCGCCGTCGCGCGCGTGCACGTCCAGCCACGGCTCCAGCGTGACCTGCCAGATATTGTCGCCGTCCTTGTTCCAGTCGGCCTGCTCGCCGGGCACGCGGCGGTCGCTGACGTAGTAGAGCGTGCGGCCATCCGGCCCCAGCTGCGCACCCATGGCATGGCTGCCGCCGTTGATCGTCTCGCCCAGGTCCTGCGGCATGCTCCAGCCTTGCGGCGTGGCGAAAGCGATCGCCAATCGATACGACTGCATCTTCGAACGCTTGATGCTGACCACGATGAAGGAGCCGTCGCGCGCGATCGCCGGATCGCGCACGATCATGTCGTCCGTACCCAGCGCGACGGGCTCGGCGGCCTGGTAGCGGCCGTCGCGCCGCACCGAGCGCAACAGGCGCAGCGCGCCGTCGGCGCCACAGCCGATGTAGTAGAGGGTGCCGTCCGTGCCGATGCCGGGCGCAAACACCGAGTGGCAGGTGTTGACCGCATCGGGCAGCCGTTCCGGCTCGCCCCAGCCGTTGCCGCGACGCGCCACGCGCCACAGGTTCATGCCCTTGCCCGGGTAGCTCTTGCCGCCCATCACCGTATCCAGCGGCGCGCCTTTGCCGTCGGCGGGGCGATTGGAAGCGAACACCAGGAAGGAGCCGTCGGGCGCCATCGCCGGATCGGCATCGCGCCATTTGCCGGAGAACGGTGCGGTCTTCGGTTCGGACCAGCTCTTGCCGGTGTGCTGCGAGAACAGGATGGCGTTGTGGTCGTCATCGATGCCGCGCGAGAAGTACACGGTGGCGCCGTCGGGCATGAAGGCGGCGGGCCCTTCGTCGCCGGCGCTGGAAATCACCCCGGGCGCGAACAGCGCCGGCGCGGGCCGGTCGTTGGCCGCGACGGCGGTGCCGCCGAAACCGAGCAGGAGGGCGAGCGGGAGCAGGCGGCGCATCGGGGTGCCTCGTCGGGGAGATTCGGCGAGGCTAGGGCGGTGCTGGCGAATGGTCATGCCTTGTGTGACGAGCGGTATGCGGGCCGTGACCAACGGCGCCGTAGGTTGGGGTGAGCGCAGCGAACCCCAACGTTCGCCACCTTCATACGCGTAGTGACATTGGGATTTGCCTTTGACTCACCCCAACCTACGCGGTTGCGCGTCCTGCGCCGAATCGCCACTTCAGATTCACACCCAGCGTCCCCAGCACGATCAGCCCCAACCCCGCCAACTGCACCGGCACCAGCCGATGCCCATAGATCAGGTAATCCAGCAGCAAGGTCACCAGCGGATACACGAACGCCACCACCGCGATGGTCACCACCGGCAGGCGCGGATACGAGGAATAGAACAGCACGTACACGATGCCGCTGTGGATCACGCCAAGGCCGAACAGCCACCACCAGTGCGTGCCGAGGTGAAACACGCCCGTGCTGGAAAAGCCCGCCAGCATCAGCACGCCGACCCAGCACTGGATCATCACCAGCGCGAACGGCCGCTCCCGCCCCACCTGCCGCGACATCAGCAGCGAGGCGCCGCACAGCAGCGCGCCGAGCAGGGTGAGGCCGATGCCGATCAGGTACGAGGTATCGGCGTCGCGCCACAGCTTGCCCGGATCCGCCGAGCAGGCCACGCCGACAAAGCCCAGCAGGGTCCAGCCCAGGTCCGCCGGATGCGTGCGCTCGCCCTGCAGCAGGGCAGCCAGGATCAGCATCACGAACGGGAAGAAGTGATAGACCAGGGTGGCCACGCCGATCGACGAACGCGCCATGCCGGCGAACAGCGCCACCCAGTTGAGCACCAGCAGGATGCCGCTGAGCACCGCGCCGCGCAGCAGCGCGCGGTCCTGCCACAGGCCGTGCAGCTGGCCGCGGGCCAGGCCCAGCACCAGCAGGAACAGGCCGCCGAACAGGCAGCGGTAGAACACGGCGGTGACCGCATCCTGGCCGCTCTCGTGCACGAACACGCCGACCGAACCGATCAGCAGTTCGGCAAACAGCAACTGGAACAGGGCGGCGCGAGAGTCGTGGCGGCCGGGCAGGGAGGTCATGGCGCGGGTCTCTGCTTGGGATGGCGCCAGCGTAGGGCGCTTGCCGCGACCGATACAGATTCAGATAGGATGAAAATAGACCGATACAGTTGGAGGGCCGCCATGCTGCTCTACGAACGCCTCGCGGGCAGCCTGCGTGGCCAGATCGCCCGCGGCGCGCTGCGCGCGGGCGAGCGCCTGCCGTCGATCCGCCAGCTGGCGCTGGGCCATGGGCTCAGCGCCGCCACGGCCGTGCAGGCCTGCCTGCAGCTGGAACGCGAAGGGCTGGTGGTGGCGCGGCCGCGCTCCGGCTATTACGTGCGCGCCGCGGTGCCGCCGCCGCCCGCCGCGAAGCCGCCGCGGCGCCGCGTGCCGGGCGCGGTGAACAACCCGGCCCTGCAGGAGGTGCTCGACATGCTGGCGCGCAGCGACGTACTGCCGCTGCACAGCGCCACGCCGTCGCCCGCGCTGTTGCCGCAGGCGGCGCTCACTGCAGCGCTTAGCCGCAGCCTGCGCCACCATCCCGCCGCCGTGCTCGATTACGCGCCGCCGCAGGGCCTGCCGGCGCTGCGCCGGCAGATCGCGCGCCGCTACGCGCAGTTGGGCGCGGCCGTGTCGCCGGACGAAATCGTGATCACCGCCGGCGCGATGGAAGGCATCAGCCTTGCCTTGCGCACGCTCGCCGAGCCCGGCGACGTGGTGCTGGTGGAGACGCCGACCTATCACGGCATCCTGCAGGCGGTGGCGGCGTTGCGGCTGAAAGTACTGGAGGTGCCGAACCTGCCGGGGCAGGGCATCGACGTCGCGCGGCTGGATCAGCTGTTGCAGCAGAACCGTGTGCGCGCCGCCGTGCTGGTGCCGAACTTCAACAACCCGCTGGGCAGCGTCACCGGCGATGCGGCCAAGCAGGCCTTGCTGGCCAGTTGCGCGCGCCACGGCACGGTGGTGATCGAGGACGACGTCTACGGCGACCTGGCCTGGTCGGGCGAACGGCCGTCGCCGCTGCGGCGCTGGGATACGCGCGGCAACCTGATCAGTTGCGGTTCGTTTTCCAAGTCGCTGTCGCAGGGCCTGCGCCTGGGCTGGATCGCGGCCGGCGCCTGGACCGACGAGCTGGTGCGCGCGAAGTATTTTTCCACCGTGGGCGCGGCCAGCCTGCCGCAGCTGGCCATGGCCGAGTATCTGCAGAAGCACGACCTGGAACGCCATCTGCGGCGCCTGCGCCGCGCGCTGGCGGACAATGCGCAGCGCCTGCACGAGGCGATCTCGCGGCATTGGCCGGCCGGTACGCGCGCGAGCGAACCGCGCGGCGGCCTGTCGCTGTGGTTGCAGTTGCCGGAAGGCGGGGACGGCCAGATGCTGTTCGAGGCGGCGCTGGAGCAGGGCATCGGCACGTCGCCGGGCGTGCTGTTTTCCAGTCGCGGGGACTACGGCGATTGCCTGCGCCTGAGTTGCGGGATGCCGTGGGATGCGCGCCTGGAGCAGGCGCTGAAGAAACTGGGCCAGCTGGCGGCGCGCCAGCTGGCCTGAGCGGGCGAGGGCTTATTCCTCGTCTTCTTCTTCCTCTTCGTCCTCTTCGTCTTCCTCGAAGGCCTCGAGTTCTTCGACGCGCACGAAGTTGGGCGCTTCGTCGGCGAAGGCGACGGCGCGGCCGTCGGCGCACATCGGGCGGACGCTGCGGCGGCGGGTGCCGCCGGCTTCGGATTCGACGAGGGCGAAGCAGACGATGGCCTGGGCGCTTTCTTCGCCGCCTTCGTCGTAGACGGCGACCCAGCCGGTGGCGGGCATGATCTGGATGATGTTGTCGAGGTTCGACATGGGGGTTCCCGGTTGGCGAAAGCCGCCTAGCTTGCAGGGTGGGTGTGGCGCCTGCAAGCGCGGCGCGGCGCTTTGTTCCCCGCACGCCGGAGCGCTCTGCTCCCTCTTCCCTCCGGGGAGAGGGCCGGGGTGAGGGGCGAACCTGCTGGATTTCAAGATCAAGAGCGGCAAGTTCAAGCTCATCCTGCCCTATCGCATGCCACTGGTATTGGGCCATGACGTGGCCGGCATCGTGGTTCAAGTTGGATCGCGCGTTCGGCAATTCAACATAGGTGACGAAGTCTATGCACGGGCGCCCGATCACCGCATCGGCACATTCGCGGAATTCATCGCCGTGAACGAAAACGATGTCGCGCCCAAGCCCGGGAATCTCACCATGGAAGAGGCGGCCTCGATCCCATTGGTCGGCCTGACCGCTTGGCAAGCCCTGGTTGAGAAAGCTCGCCTAAAAAAGGGCCAGAAGGCATTCATCCAGGCTGGATCCGGTGGCGTAGGCAGCTTCGCCATTCAATTGGCCAAGCATATGGGAGCCACCGTGGCGACCACCACGAGCAGCGCGAATGCAGAGCTGGTGAAGAGCCTTGGGGCGGATGTCGTCATCGACTACCGGAAGGACGATTTTGAGAAAGTGCTGCATGACTACGACCTGGTCCTGCATAGCCAGAACGCGGAAGCGCTGGAAAAATCCTTGCGTGTGCTGAAGCCCGGCGGAAATCTCATCTCGATCTCCGGCCCTCCCGACCCCGCATTTGCAAAAGGCATGGGGGCGCCATGGTTCGTCAGGCTCATTGCCCGCCTGTTGAGTGCAGGTGTCAGGAAGAAGGCGGCCCGCCGCGATCTGGGATACGCGTTCTTATTCATGCGGTCCAATGGGCCTCAGTTGCGAGAGATCACCCGGCTTGTCGAGGCTGGGGTCATCCACCCCGTCATGGATCGGGTGTTCCCATTCGAATCGGTCAACGAGGCCTTGGCCTACGTCGAAGCGGGGCACGCCAGGGGCAAGGTCGTCGTCAAGGTCAAATGAGCAAGAATGCTTCGACCCGTGCACGTGGCAACTGGACATGAGGCCAGAGTGTGCGCTGGGGCGGTGACCGGGGGGCGTCGGTATTTCTTTGCAGCCATTCGTGGCGCAAGCTCTACGTATTCCCTGCCTGTTTGAAAGAGTCAGCGCAAACCGCTTTGCAATAGGGCCGCCCATGACAAATCGACCGCGTTCCGCCGGGCGGCTTTCATAGATGCCGCAGTTCATGCGGCCGTTATTCAGGGCCGCACACCAGGCTTCTTCATTCCGTTACATGACGCGCAGCCCATTGGCGAGATGCATGGTGAGATGCGCGGGAACGGTGTCGTCTGGTCGAAGAACGACCGTGCGACGGCAGCAGGCCGCGTCACATGACGAGCAATGCGCAGCGGCGATCATGCGAGGCCATATGCCGGCGGACTAGCTGTTCGAGTCGGTATGTGAGGTCTTTGGCGCGGAATGAGATCGGCGCTGCCTTCCTGGTTTAGTGAAGCGTAGGGGTTTCATGGCGGCGATGATATTCGTCGATGCTCGCGAAGACCCGTTGTCGGATCAGCTTCTCGCAATGGACCTTTCCGAGGCTGCAAATGAAGTGGCTGGTGATGAAAGTCACTGCCCCCTCATCATCTTCTAGGCTCGCCGACCAGCTCACGTTGCCGCCTTCTTGCTGGTAGGCAACGATGTAGATCAAGTCTCGATACGAACCTCTGATTTCGTCGGACACGATGGCAATCTCCTGCGATTGGAGCGAAGACGAGTCAGGGACCCAGTCGCAGGTCATGCGCGTGACAGGTGGTCGATGTGCTTCATGGCTTCACGTGGTGTAGCCCTAGGAGCATATGAAGAACGTTAAGTCCAGTAATGGCATTGACATGGAAAGGCGCAACTGCCCTGATCGCCCGTCTACTTTCGGCGAGATCCAGGAACGAGATCCAGCTTGTTCGGCGCCCTTCCGGGGTGGTTCGGATCACGCTTGAAGTGCGGTGATCGGGTGTACTTCGACGCATCGTTCTCGCCGGGGTTGTCTTTTTTCGCCGGCACAGTGGCGTAGACGGCATGAATATCTGCCGCCGTGAAGGGCTTCGGAGGGTGCGTCATGGGACTCTCTGAGTAAGGAGGGTGCCGGCAATGAATAGCATGCCGGGGAAAGATCGCCGAGCCGGGGATGGCTACTCGGATACAGCAGGCGGAATCTGCTTTTCAGGTCGAGAATGACCTTCGCATACGCTTGGCGACGCGAGCACCTTTGACAGGCGGAATAGCGCTTTTGGGCCAGCATAGCGTATCGGCTTCCCCACTGCTGTTACCCGTAAGGCCGGCGAGGCGACTTGCTCGCACCTATCGATGACGGAGTTGCCGTTTTCAAGCATGGCAATCAACACCGCAGGCTTGCGCTTGCTTGAATGATGGCATCGACTCAGCTCCCTCATGCTGTGGTAACGGAAGACACTCAGTCTGAGCGGGGCGTATGCGCGCTTTTCTCTTTGGCGAATTACCCTGTAGTGTGGAGCGGCTGAGTTTCGAGGGTCACCATGAATTGTGGCCTGATGCTGTAGATAGCTTTTCACTACACCGTTGTTCCCCTTCCTCCTTGCGACCAGCTTTTCCGCCGCGATGCGGCCTTACTCGTTTCAAGGAGAAATAGACATGGCCCAGACTGAAACTGGTTCCGTCAAGTGGTTCAACGATGCGAAGGGTTTTGGCTTCATCAGCCGAGACGAGGGTGGTGACGATGTGTTCGTCCACTTCCGCTCGATCCAGTCTGCAGGCTTCAAGAGCCTGGCCGAGGGTCAGAAGGTGTCCTTCACCGTGACCAAAGGCCAGCGAGGCTTGCAGGCGGAACAGGTGCAGGCGATCTAAGGATCCTTGCCTGAAGGAAAAGAGCCCGGCCTTGTGCCGGGCTTTTTGCCTTAAGCGCACTTGCGGCGCTCAGCGCATTCCTGGAACGGCGGCAGTATCAGATGCTCTTGGCATTTGCTGTTCCAGCCATGGGCTCCTTCCTGGCGCCATCGCGGGATGCCACTTTCTTGGCCTGCTTGTCGCCTTGCTTTTTCTTCTTTGCAATTTCCCGCTGGCGTTTTTCGAAAGAGTAGTTGATCTTTACCAATGGAGCGTTCTCAGTTGCGGTGATGGGGCATCGGCTCCGTAGAGCGATCGTCATACGTCGTGCGTCAAGGACAAGCGGTTGATCCTAAGATCCATCATCGAGCTCAGATATATGAGCGTTGCTGCAAAAGGGCCATGCTTTTAGCCCGCTTGGGTCCATGTAAACTCGATATCGTCCATGACGACCTGTTGAACCTCTCCGGGCGACACGCCTAGAAGTTCGTTGATGCCGCCATGACGCATCCCGAAGAAGATTCCATTGCGTCGGTAGGTTGCACTCCATCTGACGCGATCCGCGTGGATAAGTTCGTACTCGCCTTCGTACGTAAAGCCATTCGTGGTTTTGCCGGATATATTGGTCATGGCGACCTCCTTGGTGAGAGCGCAGTGGTGCACTTCACGATCTCTCGAAGACTAAAGTGCATAGATGCCGAGCACGACTTGGCGTCACAGAGGCAAGGATGCGTGGCGCATACGCATCATCAGCGATGTCTATCAGAGAGCCGGGTCACAGGGTCTTGGAGGAGAGGTTGCGAATGGTCTGAGATGTCGGAACATTGCCGTCCGAGCAGAATGTTCCGTAAGCATGCGCTTTCCTCCGTTACGCTACCGTAACATGTCGTAAAACTATCGCGTTTGCAGCTGCGATGGGCATCCCAGGCGATTGCTACACAATACAATGCCTCCGTCGTCCTCCGCGTTACCGCCATCTAACAACTATAAGCGCATGCTGCGTTGGGGCATGAAGACATTCCAGTCTTGGCAAGTGCCTCAGTCACGCGGCTTTGTTCCTGACGCTACCCGAGCACTTCCCCGATTCGTTTCGGAGTTACGGCATGGGCTGCTCAAGGTTCGCCCTTTGCACTGACCGGGAGACGACGTCATGTTGAAATCGAGACAAGAGCTACGAAGCATGCTGAGCCGCATTGAGGCGGGGATAGTGCAACTGCATTCCAGCAACCCCAGCGAACCGGATTTCTTTCGGTGGACGGATGGCGTATTTCACGGTGTGCGAACGCAATGCGCGCAGGAAGACGATGATTGGCTTTTCAATTTGATCGACCAGATATGCACGCGCCAGAGCGTTCCGTACCCGGCGGTCTTGTAGTGCTCATCTTTGACCAGGATAAAAGAAGGCCGAGGAACTATGTCGGTGCGGTGCGAAGCGAAGCGTTTATGGCAGTCTCATTCATAGGCCGTAGCGTCGGTCACAATCCAGACTTATGAGAGCAGCATCGTTCGTCGTGAGATGATCGGGGACTGGGAATTGTCTCTTACAGAGATCAAACATCCCGCAAATGCGAGAGTGACTGCATATCGATTCGGTGCGCGAATGTCACTTGGTGGTGGTCGCTTCACGAAAGAGATTGGCGAGCATGCACGCCGCTTTCTGTCTAAGGCGGTGGCATGGACCGCTGGCAGGGAATTCATTGGTGAGGAATAGAGGCCGGTCGGATCATGTCGATGACCACTTTGTCGCGTCACCGGAAAGCGATCACGTGACAAATGAGCCAGCGAGGCCGCAACCCAGTTCCATATGCTGAGCGTGGCCATCATTTCCGATTGCGGCCGATACCGCTACTGCCTCACCCAAAAAGTTGGCGGCGAGCGGGCCGGTCTTCGCGTTCTTTGGGGTCTATCCTTCTGTCGCCGATGCGGAAGCTGGCGATGCCGGCATGCGTAAGAAAATTGGATTTACGAGGCGCTGGGGCGGATCGCAGTGCGTTGCCGGGAGCATCTTTGCGTTTCGTACTGCTAGCGTATCGGTTCTTGGCAAGTGTGCTGATCCATTTGGGCCGCGCAATACGGTCGAGCTGGAAAACATCATCCAGTGCGCCGATGTGCTCGTTCCGTGCTGGGGGGGGCGCGATCGAAGTTGCCGGAGCACCTCCGTCCACGCGTGGCATGGCTGCCTGGGTTGCTACTGGCTAGCGGAAAGCCCGTGAAATGCCTCGGCATCACCAAAGGTGATGATCCTTGCCACCCGCTCATGGTTGAATATGACAGGCCGCTTGTTGACTTTGTTGTTTGAGAAAGTCAATCGGCAGGCTGCGTTTCCTTCAAGGGGCACGTTCATGCCTCCGAATTTGCTGCGCCACAGATAATAGGAAGCCTCGCTGAAACCGTGCTTGCGACACAGCTCCTTGACCGGCATGCCCGCGTCAATTTCACGCAGGAACCCGATGATCTGCTCTTCGGTAAAACGCTTCTTCACGTCCAATCTCCTTCGGCTGAGGGATTGGACTCCAAATCGAAGCGCTACTCAAAACCGGGGGCGTCGGGTCATTAGTCGCGAGAAATCCTGAACGGCATGTCACTCTGTTTAGAGAAAGCACCTGGATGCAGGAGGACGCTGCTTACTTTGCTTTTCGACGAAGGGAGCAGAGCATCAAGCTTTCGAGTGCATAGTCGAATTCAAAGACGGAAGGACTATCTTCGGGGAAGCTTTCGAGCCGCATGCTATTGGGGTCAGGGTTCTCGTCGGTGATTCGCAAGCCATCGAAGTAGGAATCGACGTCCTGAAAGTAGAGCCTGTTTACTTCGTCATTGCCCAAATTCCTTCCGATGTATACCAGTGAGCTGACCGTGGGGATCAACATGTCTTGATCGACGTAGGTGACATGGAAGTAGGTTTCGCCAATGACCAGCTTGTCATTGCTGACGAACTGGCCATACGGAGGTATCTCGCGTTTATCAAAAGTGATCGTCATTAGCTTTGGTGGTGTTTGTCAGCCTGCGTGTGTGAGCTGCTTAAGTCATTGACGGGTTCATGCAATAGAGAAGGCGGCCACTGACCGCCTTCTCTTCGAGATGTGTCGCGCTCACCTATTCTTTCGGCGAATAGAGCATCTCATTAGTTCCTCGAGCGCACCCTCAAAGTCGAACATCGATCGAAGCTCTTCGGCAGGGTTAGCGTAAAACATGGCCGAACCCAACTGCAGGGTGCGACCGAACGGGTCGGTCACCGTCTGCAACTTGCCGCCGCTGTAGGTGAGCGTCGTCGTTTGGCCGGTGGCGTCGGCGATGTATTGCAACTGGCCCGAGGTCGAGTAGCGCTCGAACTGATTCGGGCCGGCCACGTAGACGGTGAAGCCCGTGTTGTCGGCCGTCAACGTGTCCGGGATATTGGGGTCGGCTGCCCAACCGCCATTGGCCGTAGGCATGAAACGCTCGCTGCGGCCGTCAGCCCGGAGTAGTTGGATATACGACGTGCCGCCACCGCCTACGAGCGTGTTCTGGAACAGCAGGGAGCGGTCAAAGGAGTGGCGCCATTGTGGCCCCATGCTTGCCGATCGCACGCTGGCCTGGCTGTTGTAGAAGCGCCGAAAGGTCAACCAGGGCAGGGTATCGAAATCGGATTCTTGGTCGTACTTATTACCCGTCGCCAGATTGATCGGGTCAAAGACCAAGGGGGTGCCAGGGCAGGTGACGATGCCATCGCCGCCTTGCACACCATCGCCGCCGTTGCAGTTGCCCGAATCGCCCGTGTTTTTCTCCGGGTTGTTGTCGTACGCGGTGAACTGAATTTCGATGACGTTGCTTGGGCAGACAAAGCTGCTCGGGTCCGTCGAGACGTAGTAGACCTTCGCGACGTTGCCCTGGGCCTGCTGTGTCGCGTTCTCATAGGCAGAGGCAACTTGGCAATTTGCGCCCGCAGGGTAGCGGGCTGCAAGGAACTGCTTGGTCCCGTCGAGCGTAGGCTGATTTCCCCCCACGAATACTGCACGGGGTTGTTGCTCGTATCGAAGTCTTTTATGTAGAACGGGATGGCGTAGTAGGTCGTGGCGCTAGTCGCGCCCACCCATCCCAAACACAGGGCTAACGCCCACGCTGAAAGCCACACGCGGCGCGTGCGGCTATGACACCTTTGTCTAGCGGCCATCCTTGTTCCCTCGCCGTTGTTGTCTCGATCCTAAGTTCGCGCTGCGGTCCATCAGCGGCGCGGCGTCATCCGTAAAGCCGTGTGCATGCTGCCGGTCGGGCAAGCCGCGGACCGGCACAGCAGCATCTCAGGAGATCATGTCAAGGAAATGTGAAGACTTGGCAGGGGCGCTTTGGCCTGGCTTTAGACGTCTAAATGAGACGACCAATGTGGAAGAAGGTTAGGGCGCGCATACCAGCTTTAAACGCATGGCTGAAAGGTCTGAGCGTTCTCTGGTCAGTCGTTCCTTCAATACATAGGCGCTTGACGACTCGTTATCTTTACTCGGTTGACCGTCCGTCCAGTTATAAATAACAAAGCCCGGTAGACGACGCTCATCCTGAGTTACGGCTTCTTCAAGTCGTCGTATTTCTTGGATCACTGCCGTGTTCTGGACGCGTCGCATATCTTCCAGCTGCGCGCGGCACGTAACTAGATCGCTGGCGGCTTGGCTCGATGCTTTGGAGTCCCCGGCTTCTTTGCGAAGCTCATCATTCTTATTTTCGAGATCGTGGACACGGCCGCTCAGATAGGTAATTTCGTCCGTATCGCCTTTATGCCTTTCCGTGAAATAGGTACTTGATCCCAAGGCTGTTGCGCCGGCACCTACGATCGTCCACACCACGCCAAAGCCGACCTTCTCCCATATGCCGCTCATAGATTCCCTGTGTGAGTTCCATTTTCCTGTGCTGAAAGCATATCGAATAGGCTGACCGGCATCGATACCAAGTGTGTGGCGAAGCCGCCTACGCGTCTTCCGGGCCTTCGAGTAGGATTCACAGGCGTTTCACGCTGGGCTCGGTGTGATCCCGGCTTTCGAGCGGTACACCACAAGGATTGGGCAAGGGGAAGAACGATGCGGGTTGGGCCAAGGGCGGACGCCCTGATTCGACACTTTGCACTCGGCGCGTTGTATTGCGCTGCGCTGTTTCTCATTAGCAAAGTGACTTTTACCCACTGGATCATCGTTACCGGTTTTCATCTGAGTGCGCTGCTTCTGGCGCGGTATCGCTACTGGCCGGCGCTGGCACTCGGCGGTTTGGCGCGCATGGTCTACGTGAGTATCGACTGCTATCCGCAATATGGCGCTGTGTGGGCAACGATAAACTTGGCGCCGGCGATTGCGTATTACATGCCCGTCGTTTGGGCCTTCCGTCAGCGCGGGCTGCTCTTTCCAAAGCAGGGGACGTTTCAGGTCGTTGGCCTTGTCCTGTGCTCCTTCGTGGTGGCGACGATGGCTACGGGCATCACGCTTGGCCAGTTGCTCTTTACTCCGCTGCCACCAAACTATGTCCTTGACTACAGCCAGGTGGTGCCGCGGCTGGTGCTGGGTAATCTGCTAGGCGTGCTGACGATTGCACCTACGGCGATGGTCCTCGCCCAGCTAGCGAGTGAGGCCCGCGGCCAATGGCATGCCTGGCTTCACGAGGTGGCGGATAGTCGGCTCCTGTTCGAGACCGTGTTCGTGGCTATTCCCGTGATGCTGCTCGTCGGGTGGGCGGGTCTCCAGGATGCACAAAGTCGTCCGGTCGCTCAGATGGCGATGTTCCTGCCGGTCGTGTTTTTGGCGCTCCGCCATGGTTGGAGGGGCGCGGCATTGGCCGGGACGCTCGCCAGCGTGGGGATCATGTTGTTGATGCCGACGCAGGATGATCCGAACACGCTTCAAGCGGAGGTTCTGGTGGCACTGGCTATCGCCACCATGCTGCTCGTCGGCGAGCATGTGGCGGGACTTCATCGGCGGGCCGAGCAGGAGCGCGTGGACTCACGCACGGCGATGGCGCTCGCGCAGCGGAACGTGGAGCTGGGTGAATCGCAGCTGCGCAGTGCGGCGGTCTCGCTTGAGCGTACGCGCGAAGCGTTTGATGTGATGTTGAGCCACCTTTTTTCCCGAGTGAGTTTCTACCTGCCGGCGGCGGAGGATCGTCGTTATCGTCGGCTTGCCGAGGCGGCGAAAGGCGAACTCCACCTCCTGAGCGACGCCATGCATCCGCTGATGTACCGCGATAGAGGGCTGCCGGGGATGTTAGCGCAGGGTGTCTTAGCGAGACACCTTGAGGCGGCCGGGATCGCCTTCTGGTGTGATGTCCGGGGACCGGCCAGCGTGTTTCCCCCAGCGATGCACCTCGCTGCTTATCGCCTCATCTGCGATGCCGTCACGGACGCCTGCATGGAACAGAACGTCAGCGAAGTGTTGGTCAAGGTCCGCTGCGGGACGCATCGCCCACTACGCATGACGATGCTGGTGCAAACGGTCGGTGACGTGGAGCGCCTGGCGCACATTGGTTGGGAGAAGCTGCTGCCGTCCCTGCGGCTGCTGTCCAGCGGCCTGGGCCGCCGTGCTATCGAGGACCGCGCAGCGACCTATCAAGGTTCAACGCGTGAGCGCCCATTGCCTCACGGTCGGCGGCTCATGATCTCGCTACAGCATCCCGGCCAACCCCACGCCTAGGTGGAGTTAGCCCGTCCTTTTACTGCACCTTGATATTGCAGGTGACCGGGTCGCCACAGGCATCGGCGGCGCGCAACTGCATGGCGCCGTTGGACAGTGGCGTCGCCGTGATGGCCGTGGTGCCATCGTTGTAGACCGGCTTGGGTGCGGCAGCTGGTTGCGTTGCTGCCGGAAGGGCGGTCGGTTGGGATGGCGTGTCGACGAGATTCGCGTACCGGCCAATGGGAAGTGTAAGGAAGATGCCTCCAGCGCTACCGACGCTGCCGAGTACGTTTCCGTTGGCGTCATTGACCTGGATGTACCGAACCCCGCCAAAGTCGAAGACGTAGACATGGAAGTTGGGGTTCGTGCTCACGTCGGGTGCATTGGGCCAAGCCTGGCCAAGCCCGTTGCTGGGTGACGCGGCCATGGCCGTGCCGGAAAGGCCGGCGACGAGGCCGACGCCGAGGATTGCACGTGAGAGCAGGTGCATATAACGCGACCCTTTATTGAGTGGATGAAATCGACCGATCAACGGATACCGAAATCTAGCACTGAGGTGTGAAAGTGGCATGAGCAGCCCTCGCCGGTCGCTCGGGGCGTTCTCCGGCGGTTGAAACGGGATCCGAGCAGGGGCTCGGCGTGCGGCGCCCAGACGGGCGCTTGTCGCGGCCACGGCCCTGGTCAGTGCATGAGCAAAGAGGGTTTGCCCTCAGCGCGCGCGGTCGTCCCCCCTCCTCGCCAGGGCACTTCTCTCCGCACTTTTGATGCAATAGATGCAAGGGCGTCGAGCCGCGCCCTGCTTGGTCCGAGGAAGGATTTCTGTGGAGTGGCAAGTGATGCGGATTGATGCGCGCCTGAAGTGAGTCCCTGGGGCTGGACCGAGCGCCGCCAAATCCGCTCAAATGCCAGGCAGATCATCTGGGACTGTGCGCCAGGCGGTCCAGTACGCGCGTCACGCTCGTGCCGGAGATCGCTCGCTCGACTTCGATGCCCGCCGATTCATGCGTGGCGTCATCGACGATGGTCAGGCACTTGAGCACGCGAGCATCGGCGGTGCGGCCGAACACGAAATCCATCGACCACACTTCGTTGGCCGCCGACGGGCGCAACAACGGTTGCCTCTCGCTTACTGGCACCTTCTTGCGCTTGCGTCGACGCACCTGCAGCCGCTCTTCCTGATACAACCGCTCCACGCGCTTGTAATTCACCGGTGCGCCTTCCTGCCGAAGCTTCGGATAGATCATCCCCACGCCGTAGCGCTTGTGCCGCTGCGCTAGCGCCACGATGCGTTGCCGGAGGTCCACGTTGTGGTCCGGGCGTGGCGCGTAGCGGTAGGCGCTGGCGCTCATGCCCGCGATGCGCAACGAGCGCCGCTCGCTCAGTCCCTTGTCGATCATCTGGCGCACCAGCGCGCGTCGGGCAGGTGCGCCTACGGTTTTTTTCGCAGGACGTCCTTGATCACCTCGTTCTCAAGCATCTGCTCGGCCAGAAGCTTCTTCAGCCGCGTGTTCTCGGTCTCCAGCTCCTTCAGGCGCTTGGCATCGGGCACGCTCATGCCGCCGAACTTGCTGCGCCACAGGTAGTAGGAGGATTCGCTGAAACCGTGCTGACGGCACAGCTCCTTGACCGGTAGGCCAGCGTCCGCCTCACGCAGGAAGCTGATGATCTGTTCTTCGGTAAATCGCTTCTTCACGTCCAATCTCCGACGATGGTGGGATTGGACTCCAAATCGCCGTGCTACTCAAAAGCGGGGGGACGTCGCCCGATGACGAAACCGGGGGGCGTACCAACCTATTCCACCGGTCTGGAACTCAGCGTTGGCCACCAAGTAAATACATTGCGGTTTCGCTCAGGGTGACCTCGTGGTCAACCATGCCGTCCACGAGAATGATGCTGGTGACGTCACCGCCGCGCGAAGCATTGCCGACCTTCGGCTCTGGCACTAGTGAAGGATCGGCGTCTCGTGGCGGCGATGGTAATCGTCGATGCTTGTCAGAATTCGCTGTCGAATGGCACTCTCGCAGTCGACTGTCCCAAGGCTACAGGGGAAATGGTTTGCGACAAACGTCACTTCCCCGTCATCGTCTTCAAGACTCGCCGACCAGCTCACGGTGCCCCTTTCACGGCGGTAGATGGCGATGTAGATCAATCCTCGGTAAGAGCCTTGAATGCCTGTCATGATCGAGACCTCCAGTGACTGAAGCAAAGACGAGTCAGGCATCCCAGTTGTTGATCATGCGCGTGACAGGTGGCCCGTAGGCGTCAAGCCCTTTCTTGGTGTAGTCCTATCGACATGTGTCGCGTGTTAAGTCCGCAGGCCACTCAGCTTTTGCAGGTGCCAGATACCCGCTCTAGAGCACTAAGCTGATCAATCAGTTGTTGATCGTTTGCGGCGGATGATTCGCCTTCGTTTATACCTTGCGATGCCAGTATGTCCGATAGGCGAAGAAGTGCTTGCTTCGCTGCAAAGTTAATCGGCTGCCCGGCCGCCGCCGCCTCCAGGACCGGTGCGGCCACCTTTTCACACCAATCAATCAGTGGATTGCCGTTCATAGAGCCCTCCATCCGCCGTGGGTACGAACCGGCTAACGATCTGGACACCTGTCATTATAAAGATGGTGCATGACAGGTCGGTCAAGTGCAGATATCAGCCGGAAGAACTATGACGATTCATCTGGATGGCATCGAGTAGAAATGATTTCGCATGGCGAGGTCTTTCCCCTTAAAGCACCTTCGACTGAACGAAGCCTTCCTTCGTTCTCATTCGCGATTCGATTTCACGAAGCGCACGGAATCTAAAGGTGGCCGGCGCCATGGTGATTGATACATGCGAATCGCCCGCCGCATCCATCCCGTGTGCTCTTGACGCATCAGAGCTAACTCTTCGATGGATGGCGCGTGGCGGTATGCGCCCCGCCGGAAAGGGCGGAAGAAGTAGGTGAATCTCGCAAACGTGCCAAGAATCATCGACGCATACCTCGTTTTATCTGCTTCGCGGCGTCTACTGCTGCAGCGAGCTTTTGCCTTCGAGACATCACTGGCAAGGGCTTCAAAGGAGGTGTCTTGATAAGATGATCGAACAGATCACTTAGGTGTGTTACCCATTTGCCAAGCAGTGACACAGGACGATGGGCGATGTGTGAAAGAAGGGTGATCATAGCGGTCGCCTCAAATAATGAGCCTCTACAAGTCGAAACAGCAGTCGAAGTCAGATGGTAGGCCGGTGTGTGATGAAACCGGTGGCGGGGATGGCCCCACCACAAGTTCCTGGTAGTTACTTCTTGGCGGGCACGTTCACCGCATCGATGGCATGGATGATGCCGTTGCTTGAGGTGATGTCTCGCCCGGTGATCGTTGCGCCACCGATGCGGAGCTTATCGCCGTCTTTCGTGATCGCAGCCGTCTGGCCTTGCATCATCTTCGGCGTGGTCAGTTTCTCGACGTCAACCGCCGACACTCGACCGGGCATCACGTGGTACTTCAGCACGGAGATCAACTCCGCTTTATTCTCTGGCTTTAGCCAGTTCTCTAGAGTGCCGTCCGGCAACTTTTTGAACGCCGCATCCGTCGGCGCAAAGAAGGTATAGGGGCCCGATTCCCTCAGGGTCTGGGTGAGTTCCGCTGCTTCGAGAGCCTTGCTCAGCGTATGGAAGGATCCATTCGCGGCCGCTGTCTCGACGATGTTTTTGCCAGGGGCGTGAGCAGTATTGGCGTCATGGTTGGACATATATGTACCTTGAGTGGCGATCCGAGTGGCGGATCTGGGGCGGCCGAAGCCGCAACTCCGATAAGAGTCGGAGAAGTACTCAGGTGGCGTTAGGGATAGGACCGCGTGACTGAGGCGCCTGCCAAGAGGAGGCTTTCTTCCTGGCGCCAACGCAGCATGCGCCTGGGGTTGTTAGGTGGGGGTAACGCGAGAAGACGAGGCAGACGCAATATCTAACCCGCTCGCATTCGGATGCCAGTCGGGGGCTCCGGATGCAAGGGGCTTGACGACACGTTACGGTGGCGTAACGAAAGAAAGCGCATGTTGGGGAGGCGCCGCAGCTCAAGTGATCATGCCTCCGGCGCCTCAGACTATCCGTGACTTTTCTTCCAAGGTCTCTGAGCCTCCTCCGTCCTGATCGGAGTTGTGGGTGATGCACGCGCACGCCCTGCAGGATGCAGGTTCGCACTCGAGGCCTTTCCATGTACATCCTCAATCAGCTGAACTTGCTCTATTTTTACCCTCACAAGATGCGCTTCTCGCCGGCCACCGATGTTGCTCACGGTGATCGCTGTACTCAGCGATTTTCGGGCCATTCGGTGTGGGCGGCACATTCTTCAGAAAAGCCTCCGCCGCTGCCTCGACAAGATGACGGCGCACTCAAGCTCGATCCGTCGGAATTGTTCAGGGATCGAGATTGTATCGATTCGGATCGCACGGACAATGATGGAGCGCCCAACACAACCCGTGGCTCATCGTGATCGATGAGCGCCCGCGTCCTCATACGATGGTTGATCATTGCGCCCGTATCTGTCGCGACGCCCTGAGGGCATTGATGATCACCGTCGAAGGAAGTCGTCATGACCAATATATCTGGCAAAACTACGAATGGCTTTACGTACGACGGCGATTACGAACTCACCCGCTTGGATCGTGTCAGGTGGAGCGCCACCTATCGGCGTGATGGAATATTCTTTGGCATGCGACATGGCGGCATCAATGAACTTCTCGGCGTATCACTGAATGAGGTTCGAGAAGCCGTCATGGAGGACATCGAGCTTGTCTGGGTCCGTACCAATTAGACGAAGTGCAATGCCTTGCTGAGCATCGATTGCACGCTCTACCGATCGAGCGCTGTTGACTCTCCTCAGTGGCCAATGTGGACGTTCACGTCCTCAGTTCCATGGGCGGGGTGAATGCGTTTGGATTATGGCGAGTGTCTTGGTGCTCATTGAAGGACCACCATCCGTCAAGGGTGGTGAGGGTGATTTCTCACTCGGATGGCCGATGCAGTCACCGGGCTTGTTGCATCGGATAAGCGCAACGGCGGCGAGGGAGCGATGACCCGAGGCCGTGACACTATTCATTTGAATCGATGCAAGAGAAATCGTGTGTGTGCGCCAACGCACCGACACGGAGCCGCTTCGACCGCAATGTGAGTCATCGCCATTCATCCGCCACTGGCAAGCGGGGTGACGTCGTGAACACTATTACCCTATTCATCGTCGCCACCTTGACTGCCGTGGGCGGCCTGTTCATGTATCGCGGCAATATAGGCATGGCGATTGGTTTTTGGGGCGCCGCCGCAATCGTTTCGCAATCGCTGAAAATGGCCAACACGTGGCAGAAGTTTGTTGTTCTGCGAGCAGGAAAACTACTGGGGGTGCGTGGGCCTGGCTTATTTCTCATCATCCCGGTGATCGATCGGGTGGTCGCGGTCGTTGATGAGCGTATTCAGACCACCGCCTTCAACGCCGAGCAGGCGCTCACGCGCGACACGGTGCCTGTCAACGTGGATGCCATTATCTTCTGGCACGTGCACGATGCCAGGAAGGCTGCGCTGGCCATTACCGACTACCAGCAGGCCA